>Ga0180430_10000879_pt1 | contig 31369 bp, 28 predicted proteins | sample SS_ome_9_FD_132999 | JGI IMG/M metagenome (GOLD analysis project Ga0180430, IMG submission 132999) | Hypersaline lake sediment archaeal communities from the Salton Sea, California, USA - SS_1_S_2 metaG | ecosystem: Environmental > Aquatic > Non-marine Saline and Alkaline > Hypersaline >... | reverse complement strand
ACTCGCGCGCGCGGAGCGCGCGCCGCTGGCTGACGATACCGTTGATCTCGTGACCGTGGCGCAGGCCCTGCACTGGTTCGCCGGCGAGCCGTTCTACGTCGAGGTGAGGCGCGTACTGCGGCCGGGCGGCGCGATCGCTGCCTGGACCTACGACCTGCTGCGCATTGCACCTCCACTGGACCGGGTCATCGCGCATCTCTACGGCGACATCCTGGCCGGGTGCTGGCCGCCGGCGCGCGAAGCGGTCGAGCGGCGCTACGCGGACCTGCCCTGGCCGTTCGCGGGCAGCCGTACGCTGCACTTCGAGATGCAAGCGCGCTGGCGATGCGATGACCTGCTGGACTACCTCGCGAGCTGGTCGGCGGTGGCGGTGTTCCGGCGCCGCCATGGCCATGATCCGCTCGCGCCGCTGGTCCCGGCGCTGCGCGCGGCGTGGGGCGACATCGGCGTACGCGAAGTGTGCTGGCCGGTGACCCTGAAGCTCGCGCAGGTGTCCTGATCCGGGTCAGGTGCCGTCTTGGTATGGGTGGAGCGGGGTGCGGCTTGGGTTACACTCGGGCGCGAAGCCAACCTGGGGCGGCCGCGATGCGCCGCTCCGCACGCCATATCGAGGAGTTCATCATGGTAGTCGTTCGCGTTCTGTTTCCCGTCAATGCGGCGGACATCGAAGGTCTGAAGAAGAAGATGCTCGAGACCGCACCCAAGTACGAAGGCCTCGACGGCCTGACCCGTAAGTACTACGTCCTGACCGAGGACGGCAGCCATGGCGGCGGCATCTACCTGTGGGAGTCGCGCGAGAAGGCCGAGGCCTGGTACAACGCGGACTGGAAGAAGTACATGACCGAGGCCTGGGGCCAGGAGCCGCTGCTCGAGTACCTGGACTGCCCGATCGTGGTCGACAACGAGACCAACAACACGACGTCCAAGGTCGCGGCCTGACGGCTGACCACGACGTCACGCGAAAAAGGGAGGCCTGGCCTCCCTTTTTTGTGTCCGCCTTTCGTGTCCACGAGCCCGATTGGCGGCGGCGGGGCGCCTGCGCCCTGCGCGACACGCCTCGTCGCGGCGGTTCGACGCCGGCGGGCACGCTGTCTGCGCGAGGCGGCGCGCCGGAAATCCCCATGTTCGACATCGCCCGGGCGCTACGCCGCGCGGCAGTCTCAGGCCTGGTTGTCGAGAAACGCCCGCAGGCAGGCGTCGAACGCGTCGGGGTTCTCGAGGTTGCTCAGGTGGCCGGTGTCTTCGAGCACCAGCAGACGCGCGTCGGGGATGGCCGCGGCCATCTTGCGCGAGACCTTGGGCGGCGTCAGGCGGTCGTCGGCACCGACGATGATCTGTACCGGCACGCGGATACGCGAGACATCGCAGACCGGCTGGTACATCGTCATCGCTTCGATGGTCTTGAGGTAGCTGTCCTTGTGCAGCCGGCACATGCTGTCGACCAGCTGTTGCACCACCTCGGGCGTCGCCCGCGGTGAGACCAGTGTGGCGGCGACGTCGGCGGCGATGTCGGCAGGTTCCTTGCCGTCGAGCAAGGGCTGGCGGCGTTCGCGTACGAAGCGCTCGCGGCCTTCCTGCGTGAACGAGGCATCGTAGCCGGGGAAGGTATCGACCAGCGCCAGGCTGCGTACGCGCTCGGGGTAGTGGTCGTGGAAGTCGAGTGCGATGCGTCCGCCCATCGACAGCCCGCACAGGTGCGCCTGCGCGCAACCAAGATGATCGAGCAGGCGCGCGAGGTCACGCGCGAAATCGGCGAAATCGAGCGCGCCCGCGTAATCGTCGCTGTTGCCATAGCCGCGCGCGTCCCAGGCCACGGCGTGGTAGCCGTCGGCCAGCTTCGCCAGTTGACGGTGCCAGTTCGATGCGTTGCCACCGATGCCGTGCAGGAACACCACGACCTCACCGGCCCCCGCATGGTCGTAGGCCAGCCGCGGAACCCCGGCGACGAAATCGGTACGCAGAGCCGGCCCCGTCACGCCGGCTGATGATCCCAGGGTAGTGGCAGCGGCGCGCCGTCGCCGGTCTCGACCTTCACCGGCGACATCGCGAGCGTCGCCATGATGTTCAGATCGGTGTCTCCGGTATTGCAGATCTGGTGCACCACGTTGGCGGGGATGACCAGCGTGTCGTCGGCCTTGAAAGTGTGTTCGCGTCCCGCGACGTGGCATACGCCCTCGCCGGAGAAGATCACGATGACTTCTTCGCAATCATGGCGATGTACCGGCGTCGCCGCGTGCGGCGCGATGGTCTGGCGCCACACCTCGAAGCTCTTGAGGCCGTCGCGCGCTCCGGCCAGGGTGCGGTGCTCGAGTCCGGGCAGGTGATGGACCTCGAGGGCGGCATTGTGATTGACATTCATCGGCTGAACTCCGGCATGCTGAGGGCGGCAGTTTAGCGCCATGGCGGGCGTCGCGCCTACGGCACGACCTCACTGCGACCGGCGGTTGCCGCCGCGGATCCCGGCGGTGGTCTGGCCCGAGTCCGTACGCGGACCACGGCCGGCCATACCTCGTGCAGGAACAGTGCCACGAGCACCAGCAGCGCGCCGAGGGCGACGCGCGCTTCGATGACCTCGCCGTTGAGGAGATTGCCGAGGCTCAGCGCGCAGACCGGGGCGACGAAGGCGATCAGGGCCAGTTGCGTCGGACTCTGACGGCGCAGGATGAAGTAATACAGGGTGAAGCCGCAGGTCGTCGCGATGGCGCCGAGGTACAGAATCGAGGCCAGCACGTAACCGGGCACGACGACCGGCAGCGTGCCGCCCAGGAGCCAGAAGCTGAGGTAGTAGGGTATCAGCGCGACGAGCAGTCCGCCGGCGACCAGCGTCGACGCGGGCAGGCCGGCATTCTGGCGCTTGAGCAGCACGGCCGACAGTGCATGACAGGCCGTCGCGCCGACCAGCACGAGGGTCGCGAGCGCGGCCGCCGGGCCGACGTCCACGCTGCGGACGAAGATCACGGCGAGACCGGCCAGGCCGCACAGCTGTGCGAGTACGCGGCTGGGCGTGATGGCGCGCTCACCGAGCAGCAGGGCCGAGAGCAGCGCGGTCAACAGCGGTGAAAGACCGAAGATCAGCGAGATCCAGCCGGACGGCACGTGCTGCGCTGCCCAGTAGGTGCTGAACATTGCGCCATAGATACCCAGCGCGGCGAGCGCATAGGCGCGAAGCGCGGTGCGATCGAAGCGCAGCGGCTCGCCGCGCATGCGCGTCAGCGCGTATACGCACAGAAAGCCCAGCGTCATGCGCGAAACGGCACCGAACAGGAAGCCGACTTCCTGGGTACTCCACTTGATGGCGAGCGGCGTGGTCGACCAGATGACGATGACGGCGACGTAGGCGGCGGGAATGTTCATGGGTCGGGACTCGGACAGGGCGAAAAAGCCGCGGCTCCCGGTGGTGCCGCGGCTTCGCATGGTGCGCAGGCAAGCCGCATGACGGTCGCTTATCGGGCGCCGCGTGGCGCCCCGCATGCCGGTCCCGGGACTCCCTTGCGCGTCAGCCGCGTGAAGCCTGGTCGTCCTTGAGTCCGTGATGGGCGAGGAAGCGGGCCAGGCCGTCGCTGCCCATGTACTTGCGTAGCAGCTGCGGATCGGTGCGGCGCAGATCAACCCACAGCAGGCAGTCGATCGAGTGGTTGAAGTCCGGGTCGACGTTGAAGCCGAGTATGCGGCCGTTCAGCTTGAGGTACTGGCGCAGCAGCACCGGTACACCAACGTCGTCATCCTCGACGATGCTGAGCAGGCTCGCGATGATGCGCATGTCGCTGACGTCGAGATCGGCGCGTCGGCCGTCGTGCTGGCCGCCGGCACGGAACGGCCGTTTCGGCTTGACCAGGCTGGCCCGCTCGACCTCCATCGAGTTGCGTTGCAGGAAGCGCACGATGAGCTGCTGCGACACCGGGTGGTAATCGTTGCTGATGCTGACCGGGCCGAACAGTACCGGGTACTGCGGGTGTCGCGCGACGTAGCCGGCGATGCCTTTCCACAGCAGCAGCAGGGACGAATAGTTGCGCTGGTGCTCCGGGCGCACGAACGAACGCCCGACCTCGATGGCGTGGCGCATGTCGTCCTTGAGCTGGGGGGCGAGCTTGAACAGGCTGCGCACGTAGAGTCCGCGGCTGCCGTAGTGATTGAGAATGCGCTCGGCCTCGCCCAGGCGATAGCCGCCGATGACGATGTGCCGCTCGCGGTCCCACACGAAGAGCTGCAGGTAGTAGGTGTCGAACAGATCGAGGTCGACGCTCTTGCCGGTGCCTTCGCCGACCTGGCGGAACGTGAGTTCGCGCAGCCGGCCGATCTCCTGCAACAACCACGGTATCTGTCCCGCAGTCGCGTACCAGACCTCGAGATCGCCCGAGCTGACCAGGCGCTGCCCGGCCGGCAGTGCGGCGACTTCCTGCGCCATCAGGTCTGCGTCGACCGGCGCCGGGATCGCGGCAAATTCCTCGGTGGGCTGTGTCATCTGGCTCAGCCGGACCGGCTTGCGATAGGCCCTGCGCGCACGGATGAGCGACGAACTCGCCTGCAGGTAAGGCGCGATGGCGGAGTGGTCGCCGAGTAGCGCGAGTGTCTCCGCTTCCAGGGGGCGCCCGCTGGCGACCTCGATCACAGTGCCGTGATGGTTGAGCATCTCGCGTACGAGCAGCGCGGTGCGCGCGGCCGGGTGCAACAGCCCGAGCAGCTGGAACATCAGGCTGTTGCGGCCGCCGATGTGGGTTGGCACGACGGGGGCGCCGCTCTTCTCGACCAGCCAGCCGATGCCCGCATCCCACGCCGGGTCGACGATACGCCGGGTCGCCGGATCGAAACTCGACACTTCGCCGCCCGGAAACATCAGCAGCAGGCCACCCTGGCGCAGCCAGGCGAGCGCTTCGCGCACTGCGCGCAGGTTGAAGCGGGTCGCGCTGGTGCCGCCGAAGGGATCGACTGCGACGAACACCGGCGCGAGTTCCTTGATGCGCTTGAGCAGATGGTTGGCCATCACCCGTACGTCGGGACGGCGGCGCATCAACAGCTCGATCATGGCGATGCCGTCGAGCGCGCCATGCGGATGGTTGGCGACGACGATGCAGGCGCCGTCGGCCGGAATCCGTTCCATCGAAGCGGCATCCATCACCACTTCCACGCCAACCGCGTCGAGGACGGCGCGCGCGAAGTTGTGGCTGTCGAGGCCATGCGGGATACGTGCATAGCGCCGGTTCAGCTCGTGCAGGCCGAGGGCACGGTCGATCGCGCCCGCGGCCAGGCGCGCCAGCGCGCCGGGCAGCCGTGGCAGGTGCGGCGCCACGCTCAGCAGTTCGCGCGGCGGGGGCAGGGCAGGCGTATGGGGCATCGGTGGTTTCATGCTGGGCGAGCCGGCGGCCGCGGGTTGGTACAATGGCACATCACGCCGCCGGCCGGCTCGTCGAGCATACGCGCCGGTGGCTGCCGTTTCACCGGTCGTCCGCTCCCCGCCGGGGCGCGATCGTCATTTCGGAGCACCCGCCGCCCATGAGCGAGACGCCCCTGCGCTGGAGCCTCGAGGACATCGATTTTTCGCGTCTCGAGCCGGCAGCCGCCGAGCCGGAGCTGCTTGCCGCGGTCAAGACCGCGGCCCTGGTCGAGGCCAACAGCGCCGACTACGTGACTTACCTGCACAACGTTTTTCGCGGTGACGAGGCGTTCTGCGCCGCGGCCAGCCACTGGGGCGTGGAGGAAGCGCAGCACGGCGCCGCGCTGGCACGCTGGGCCGAAGCGATCGATCCGACGTTCGACTTCGCCGCCAGCCTGGCGCATTTTCGCGCCACCTATTCGTTGCCGCTGGATACCAGCACGTCGGTACGCGGCTCGCGCGCCGGCGAGCTGCTTGCGCGCTGCGTAGTGGAATCGGGTACGTGTTCCTATTACTCGGCGCTGCGCGATCATACCCGCGAGCCGGTGTTGCGCCAGATCTGCCACCACATTGCGCAGGACGAAGCGCACCACTACCGCCTGTTCCGGCAGCACTACCAGCACTATCCGCGGCCGGCGCTGCTCGCGCGGCTGCGCATCGCGCTGGGGCGCGTGGTCGAGACCGGGGACGACGAGTTCGGCCGCGCCTGGTATAGCGCCAATCACGCCGGTGCGGCCGAGGCGCCGGCCTATGACCGTGCCGCATGCGCAGGTCGCTACCAGTCCATCGTCACCGGGCTTTACGGCGAGCGCCATGTGCGCACCGTGGTGCACATGATCGCGCAGGCGGTCGGCGCGCGACCGGGTTCGCGTCTGGCACGCTGGGTCGGCACGCTCGGCTGGTGGTGGCTGCGCAGGCGCGGCGCCGCGGGCGCGGCGGCCTGAGGCGAGGCACGCGCGCCTCACGCGCGCTCGGCAGCCGGGCGCCGGAAAGGCAGGACGAGCTGGGCGAGGAAGCCCACGGGCATGTGGCTGTCGATGCCGATGGTCTCCACATGGTGCCCGGGCCGACGGTACCAGGTGCCGAAGATCTGATCCCAGAGCATCAGGTTCTCGCCGTAATTGCTGTTCCCGATCGTGGGATCGATGCTGTGGTGCCAGCGATGCAGCTCGGGGGTGTTGAACACCAGGCTCAAAGGACCGCAGCGCATGTCGACGTTACAGTGGGTGAGGATGCCGATGTAGGCGGTGATCGCGCTGACCCAGACGATCGCGTCCATGCCGATACCGCTGAGGAACAGGAAGGGCAGGCTGGCGAACACGCTGGCGAACGAGTCGACGAAATGGAAGCGCCCGGTGTTGACCAGCCACAGGCGCTCGACGCTGTGGTGTACGGCGTGGAAACGCCACAACCAGGGCCATTCGTGCGCGATGCGGTGCGCCCAGTAGAGGCCGAACTCCGAGGCGACGAGCCCGCACGCGACCTGGGCCCACAACGGCCAGTCCGCCAGGGCGCCGCCGGGCGCGCGGTCGACCAGGCCGGTCGCGAGCAGGCTGACGATGAACAACTGCACGAGGCCTTTATTGAGGAAGGTATGACCGAGATCGGGGCCGAGCTGGCCGTCGTTCTCACGCCAGCGCCGGCGGTAGCCCAGGTACCGCTCGCCCAGCAGCAGCCAGCACACGATCCAGGCGTAGGACAGGTTGAAGTAAAGCGTCTCGCGTCCGAGCGCGAAGCCGCAGGCGAGAATCGCGCCCGAACTCAGCAGCAGGCCCGGCCACGCCAGGCTTCGCAACAGGTCGCGCAGTAGCGTCCGCTCACCCGCCGGTGCGGCGGCGGGAGGGGCCATGCGGGTGGTCACGCTCAGTTGACCGCGCAGGAGCGCCGCAGCGCGGTCGAGATGAGGTACTGGTCGTTGGAGCGGTCGCGGGCCAGGCCGCACAGCACTGCCGCCTCGACCTCGTAGCCGTTGGCCACGTCGCCGATGACGAAGGTGTAGCGCGGACTGCAGTTCGAAGAGCAGCGCTCGTACAGTGCCTTGCCGTCCGCACCCTTGCCTTGCGAGAAATCGGTGATCCAGGTGTTCAGCGCGTCGAAATCGGCAAAGGCCGGGGGGGTGAATCGCATCGGTTTCTCGCTCGTCTCGTCCTCGAAGCGCAAGCAGATCTCGTTCTGCTCGGCGCGCGGCAGGAAGGCCATGGGCGCGACACGATAAATGACTTCGGCCACGCCGTCATCGGGGCAGTCCGGCGTGCAGCCGTTCGACGGGTGACGGCTCTGGTCGGTCAGCGCCTGTTCGAGCAGGCGCGCAGCGACGGCGCGAATCGAGTCGTCGGTCTCCGCCAGGTTCTTCATGATCCCCGCCGAGCCATACTCCGTGGCCAGCGGCTCCTCTGGCAGCACCCGCGGGCAGATGTCGGCCGCCGGTTGCCGCGCCGGCGCGGCGTCGATCACGTCGTCGGCGGCGGCGGCGGCCGGTAGCAACACCGCGCCCGCCAGCAAAAAGGTTCTCGAAAACAGCATGTTAGTTGTCCGAAGCGTCGCTTTCCCTAGTGCTTCATTCCCATATTAGTTAATAAAATCAACAAATAAAACCAGATTTCTGAAAATGTACTTGAATACTCGACGGGAATCGCGCCGCGGAGAACCGTGCCCCTCGCGATGCCGTCCGGCGGGTAGGTCACGGCCGCGCATGGTGCACTGCAGTAAAAACGATGTAAAGCGATCCGGCCCGGGCCTGGCTCAGCGCGCGTCGGCGTCCAGTTCGCGCTCGAGTGCGGCGATGTCGAGCGGACCGGTCAGGTGTGCGGCGAGTTCGCCGGATTCGTCGAACAACAGGTAGGTCGGGGTCCCGGCGAAGGTCGCGCCCGTGTAGCGGTGATAGCTCGCCGCGATCTCGGCGCGCTCGGCGACCACGCTGTTGAAGCTGGCCGCGCGTGCGGCCAGCGTGCGGCGCACCGCATCGCGCGCCCGCGGGCCGTCCGCGGCGAGACCGAGCACTTTCAGGTCCCTGTCTTCGTGCGCCCGGTGGAGGGCCTCGATACGCGGGAACTCGCGCGCGCAGACTTCGCAGTAAGTCGTCCAGATCATCACCAGCGTGCGCCGGCCGGGCTCGAAGTAATCGGCGAGGCGCGCGCGCTCGCCGTCGAGCGTGCTGACTTCGAGCACCCCGGTGGCGACAGCCGGCAGGCCGCTGATGGTCAGGATCAGCATCAACAGGAAGCGGTAACAGGCTGGCACGTGGTCCTCTCCTCGTTTCCCGCCGTCCGGTGTGGCGGCGAGGATCCCGATTAGAGCGTGCCCCGAAAGGCGAGTTCAACGCGCCCGTGGCGGTGCGATTGACGGCCGCGGGGTGCGCAACCTATAAGGGCTGCTCGTCCATCGTACCGCCGTGACGGAGGGGCAGGCATCGCTGCATCCGTCGCCGGCATCCACCAGGAGCACCCCATGAAGTTGTTGAATTCGTTCGGACCCAATCCGCGCCTCGTGCGCATGTTCGCCATCGAAAAGGGCATCGAGCTGTCGACCGAGGACCTCGACCTGCTCGCCGGCGACAATCGCGCCGCCCCCTACTTGAGCAAGAACCCCGGCGGCCAGATGCCGGCGCTCGAACTCGATGACGGCAGCGTTATCGCGGAAACCGTCGCCATCTGCGAGTACCTCGAGGAGAGTCAGCCCCTGCCCGCCCTGATCGGCACCAACGCGGTGGAACGCGCGAATACGCGCATGTGGGTGCGGCGCGTCGAATTGAACATCACCGAATGGATGTACAACGGCTTCCGTTTCGCCGAGGGTATCGAGATCTTCCGCAACCGCATGCTCTGCCTGCCTGATTCCGCCGCCGATCTCAAGAAGAAGGCGCGGGCCGGCCGCGAGTGGCTCGATGGCCTGATCGGCGGGCGCGATTTCATCGCCGGCGAGAAGTTCTCTCTGGCCGACATCGTCCTGTTCTGCTGCATGGATTTCTGCAAGGACGTCGGCCAGCCGGTGGAAGACGATCTCAAGAACCTGCAGGCCTGGTACACGCGCGTCGCCGCGCGGCCGAGCGCCAGCGCGAGCCTGCATGGCGCCGCCGCCGGACTCAAGATGGCCGGCTGAATCCGCCCCAGCGTCCCGGCCGCGCCGCGGCCCGGGACGGCGGCGTCACGGCGGCGCGAAGCTCGCGATGGTGCGGACTTCGATGCTGCGCCGCGGCGGCGCATCGGCCCGCGCACGCGGGTCGCGGAAAGCGCTGTGCGCGGTGCAGCGTGCGCTGGCGCCCGCCGCGTCGAAGCATTCGAGCAGCAGCACCTCGTCGGGCTGCATGGCCTCGAGGTAATACCAGCGGTGCGCGGTACTGTGCCGCACGGTGTAAATCTCACCGGTGCGATCGGCGTAGCGCAGGTCGGTGGCGACGAAGTCGTCGGGCGCCATGCTCGAGGCATCGCATACGGCCAGTGGCTGATCCTCGACCGGACCGCGCAGCGGGCGCCACACGTTGACGAACACGTAGCGCGCGGCCAGTGTCGCGGGCGCCGCCGCACCCAGCAGGTCGCGCACGCGCTGCGGGCCGGAACGCGCGGTGTAGTCGTTGTGTACGAAGCGCACCGGTTCGCGGATGGACGAGCCGGGCTCGCTCGCGAGCGCCGCGTCACGCACGTTGTGATCGAACGCGAGCACGCTCGCGGCACCGGTCGCGCGGCGTACCAGTTCGCAGCAGTGCGGGTAGTAGTCCTCGCGCACCGCGGTATCGTCGAGGTAGTCGAGCGGCGGCAGCGCGGCGCGGACGAAGGCGAAGCCGTTTGCCTCCAGGGTCGCCTGGTCGAGCACGGGCCGCAGGTTGCGGACCATGACTTCATGGTGCGCTACCGCCGGTGGCGGCGGCGTGTAACCGGGCGCGGTCTCGTAGAGGTAGTAGGCCGGCTCGCGTTCCTCCGGTGCGAGGTAGTTCAAGCGTGCCGGCACGCCGTCCAGGGGGCTCGTTGCGAGAGTGTTCATGGCCGGGAAAGCTCCGCATCAATGGCAGCACTGCCCGGCGGCAGCGCTGGGTGTCGTTCGGCTATATCCTGTTATACCGCATGAACGTCCGTTCCCGCGCGCCGCAGGCCCGGCTGGGGAGCATGGCGCAGGCTTGCCGGGCCGCCCGGCTATCGCGGGGCTGGAGGAATCGCGCCTCAGCCGACGGCGGCCATCAGTGCGGCATGGCGATCGAGCAGCGCGAGCGTCTCGTCGCGCCCGGCCGCGGGGCAGGCGAGGATGGCGCGATCCACGCCCAGCCCGGCGTAGCTCTTGAGCTGCTCGGCATCCTCCGGTGCCCAGAAGAAGGAGATCTCGATGTCGCCCGCCTTGCGTCCGTGACGCTCGAGGCGCGCGTTGAGGTCGGCGAGGTCGCTCTCGATATTCTGCATCTGCGCCGGCAGCGGTACCCAGCCGTCGCAGAAACGTGCGACGCGCTCGCGGCCCCAGGGCGAGGCCGCGCCCATCACGATTGGCGGGTGCGGCTTCTGCACGGGCTTGGGCCACGACCAGATCGGTTCGAAGTCGACGTGCTTGCCGTGGTACTCGGCATCGTCCTGCGTCCAGCACACCTGCATCGCCTCGACGCGCTCTTCGAGCACTTTCCAGCGCTGTTCGAACGCGGTGCCGTGGTTCTCCATCTCCTCGGCATTCCAGCCGGCGCCGATGCCGAACAGGAAGCGGCCGTTGGATAGCAGGTCGAGCGTCGCCACTTCCTTGGCCAGCACGATGGGGTCGCGCTCGGTGACCAGGCAGACCCCGGTCGCGAGCTTGATCGTCTTCGTCACGGCGGCCGCCGCGGTCAGACCGAGGAACGGGTCGAGGATGTGCCAGTAATCCCGGGGCAGATCGCCACCGCCAGGGAACGGGGTGCGCCGATTGGCCGGGATGTGCGTATGTTCCGGCAGCCACAGTGATTCGAAGCCACGCTCCTCGCAGGCGACGGCGAAGTCGTCCGGGCGCATGGCATAGTCGGTCGAATAGAGCATGATGCCGATTTTCACGGGAACCTCCTCGGTTGGCGGGGAAAACGCACGGCGTGCCGCCGCCAGCCCGTTGTACAACAGGCGGGATCGCGTCGGCAACGGCCAGCCGGTCGTTATACTCGCCCGACTTCTCAATCCGAGGTGACCCATGCGCGAGATGCGCACGCAGTCCGGCCGCCGGCGTGATGGCCGGTTCGAATGGGGCGCGCTGCGCGCCCTGCTGCCCTACCTGTGGCCGCGCGGGCAGACCGCCACGCGCATTCGCGTCGTGCTGGCGATGGCGTTTCTCGCCGCGGCCAAGCTCGCGACGGTGTACGTGCCGATGCTCTACAAGGAGATGGTCGATCTCTTTTCGGATCCGGACGCGTTGCCCGCGGTGCTGCCGATTGCGCTGCTGATCGCCTACGGCGGCCTGCGCGTGATGCAGATCGCCTTCGCCGAGCTGCGCGACTGGGTCTTCGCGCGCGTCGCCCAGAGGGCGATTCGTGATGTTGCCCTGCAGACTTTCCGTCACCTGCACCGGCTGGCGCTGCGCTTTCATCTGGACCGCCAGACCGGCGGTCTTTCGCGCGCCATCGAGCGCGGCACCAAGGGCATCGACTTCCTGCTCACCTTCATGCTCTTCAACATCATCCCGACGCTGCTCGAAATCACCCTGGTTTGCGGCATCCTGTGGACGTTGTTCGACTATCGCTACGCGCTGGTGACCTTCGTCACGATCGCGGCCTATATCGTCTACACCCTGGTCGTGACCGAATGGCGCCTGAAATACCGTCGGCGCATGAACGAGACCGACCAGCAGGCCAACACGCGCGCCATCGACAGCCTGCTCAACTACGAGACGGTCAAGTATTTCGGCAACGAGGAATGGGAAGCCAAGCGCTTCGACGAATCCCTCGCACGCTACGAGCTCGCCGCGGTGACGAGCAAGATGTCGCTTGCGCTGCTCAACATCGGCCAGGCCGCGATCATCGGCGTCGGCCTGACCGTGATCATGGCGATGGCCGGCCAGGGCGTGATCGCGGGCGAGCTGTCGGTGGGTGACTTCGTGCTCGTCAACACCTACCTCATCCAGCTCTACATGCCGCTCAATTTCCTCGGATTCGTCTACCGCGAGATCAAGCAGTCACTGACCGACATGGAAGCGATGTTCCACCTGCTCGACGTCAACGCCGAGGTGGCCGATGCCGCCGACGCTGCGCCGCTCGCGCCGGGGCCGGGAGAAGTGGTCTTCGACGCCGTCAGTTTCGGTTACGACGAGCGCCGGCCGATCCTGCGCGACGTGGCGTTCCGCGTGCCCGCGGGTCGCCGCCTCGCGATCGTCGGTGCCAGCGGCGCCGGCAAGTCGACCATCGCGCGCCTGCTGTTCCGTTTCTACGACGCGACCAGCGGGTCCATCCGTATCGACGGTCAGGACCTGCGCAAACTGACCCAGTCCAGCTTGCGTGCAGCGATCGGCGTGGTGCCGCAGGACACCGTGCTGTTCAACGACTCGGTCTACTACAACATCGCCTACGGGCGACCCGGGGCGAGCCCGGCTGAAGTCGAGGAGGCCGCGCGCCACGCCCAGATCCACGACTTCGTCATGGGGTTGCCCGATGGTTACCAGACCACGGTCGGCGAACGTGGTCTGAAGCTGTCGGGGGGCGAGAAGCAGCGCGTGGCGATCGCGCGTACGATCCTCAAACGGCCGCGCATCCTGCTCTTCGACGAAGCGACTTCAGCGCTCGATACCCGCACCGAACGCGAGATCCAGGAAGCGCTGCGCGAGATCTCGCGGGGCCACACCACGCTGGTCATCGCGCACCGCCTGTCCACCGTGGTCGATGCCGACGAGATCATCGTGCTCGACGACGGCCGCATCGCCGAGCGCGGTCGCCACGCTGAACTGGTCGCGCATGGCGGCCTTTATGCCGCGATGTGGGCGCGCCAGCAGGAGAGCGGTGGCGTGACGCTCGCGCCGGAATCCGCACCGCAGACCACCTGAGGCGGGCGCGGCGCGCGCGCCAGTCGTTGCGACCCGCGAGCCCTGGCCGGGTCTATCTGTACATCGAACCGTCGACGCGCGGCCATCGCGGTGCTGCGTTACCGGGTAGTCGCCCCGTGATTGCCCGCGAATCGCGCCGTGCCGCACCCACCCGGAATCAGTCTCGGTGTTGTCGAGATGATTCTGAGCAGGGTCCTAAAGTCGCGTCCCCGCGCAGTCGACATCACTAGAACCGGTCGCGAGATGATTCGTGGCTGCCACGAATCATCTCGCGACCGGTTCTATAATCATCCATCTCTTGATTGCAGCCCCGGGGAGCCCGCCGCCATGGAAATCGGCACCATCATCGTTCTTGCCGTCATCGTCGCGCTCGCGCTCTACGGGGTCGGCCTCTACAACGGGCTGGTCGCGGCGCGTAATCAGTTCAAGAACGCGTTCGCCCAGATCGACGTACAGCTCAAGCGACGCTACGACCTGATTCCCAATCTGGTCGAGACGGCAAAGGGCTACCTCGCGCACGAGCGCGACACCCTCGAAGCGGTGATCCAGGCGCGCAACCAGGCCCAGGCGGCGTCGCGCGCCGCATCCGCCCATCCCGAGGATGGCACTGCGATCGCCGGGCTGGCTGCTGCCGAGGGCGTGCTGTCGGGCGCCATGGGACGCTTCTTCGCGCTCGCCGAAGCCTATCCCGATCTCAAGGCCAACCAGACGATGCAGAACCTGATGGAGGAGCTCACGTCGACGGAGAACAAGATCGCCTTCTCGCGGCAGCATTTCAACGATGCCGTGACCAGCTACAACAACAAGCGCGAGCAGTTCCCCAACAATCTCGTCAGCGGCATGTTCAGTTTCGCTGCCGCCGAGTTGCTCGAGATCGAAGATCCGCAGATGCGCGAGGCGCCGCAGGTCTCGTTCGACTGAATTCGCGCGGCCGTTCCGGGCCGCTGCCGTCGTGGCGATGAATTTCTACCAGCACCAGGACCGCGCGCGGCAACGCACGCGCCTGCTCGCGCTCTGGTTCTTCACCGCGGTGGTGCTCGTGGTGCTCGCGCTGAACGCCCTGGCCTGGGGGGCGATGCGCCTGGTGGTCGAACCCGATGATGCACCCCTGACCCTGGCGCAGTGGCTGGAGGGACCGAGCTGGGTGTTCGTCACCGGACTGACCCTGCTCGTCATCGTCGGCACGAGCCTCGTCACCGCCCTGCGCCTGCGCGGCGGCGGCCCGGCGCTCGCCGGCATGCTCAAGGCGCGCCGCCTCGATGCCGACACGCGGGTGCCCGCCGAGCGCCGCCTGCTCAACGTGGTCGAAGAGATGGCCATCGCCTCGGGGGTGCCGGTGCCCGCGGTGTACGTGCTCGACGGCGAAGCCGGGATCAACGCCTTCGTCGCGGGCACGCGTCCGAGCGAGACGGTCATGGTGGTCACGCGCGGCGCCCTCGAGCATTTCACGCGCGACGAATTACAGGGTGTGGTCGCGCACGAGTTCAGCCACATCTTCAACCACGACATGCGCCTGAACATCCACCTGATGGGGGCGCTCGCCGGGCTTGTCGTCATCGCGCAGCTGGGCCGCTTCCTGCTGCGTGCCGGCTCGCACGGCCGTGGCCGTGACACGGCGCAGCTGGTCATGGTCGGAATCGCCGTGCTCGCGATCGGTTACCTCGGTTCGGCGCTCGCGGCGGTGATCAAGGCCGCCATTTCGCGCCAGCGCGAGTTCCTCGCCGACGCGTCCGCAGTGCAGTTCACGCGTAACCCTCAGGGTATCGCGGGTGCGCTCTATCGCATCCAGACGCATGCGACCGGTTCGCGCCTCGACAATCCGCATGCCGAGGACCTCAGCCATTTCTGTATTGCCGAGTCGGTACGCTACTTCTTCGGCGCTTTGATGGCGACGCATCCGCCGCTGGCCGCGCGCATCGCGGCGATCGATCCGGGTTTCGTACCGCGAGACCAGACGCCGAGCGAGGCGCTGGCCACGCAGCCGGCCTCGGCTGCACCCCGGGCGGCGGCGGAGCGCGCCGGCGGTGCCGGTTTCAGTGCAGACGTGTCGCCTTCAGGGCTGGATGGCACGCATGTCGCGGACAGTGTCGGCCAGCCTGCCGGGCACCACCTCGCGCACGCGGCCGAGGTCCGCGCGGCACTGCCCGCGCCATTGCTGGACGCCGCGCATCAGCCGGCCGGCGCTGCACACCTCGTGCTGGCGCTGTTTCTCGCGCGCTCGGCCGCTGCGGCACAGCGGGCCGCGTGGCGGGCCGCGCTGGTGCGCGGCACCTATGACGCCGGCCGCCTGACGGCGCTCGCGACCCCGCTGGCGGCATTGCCGGCGCGTCAGCGGCTGCCGCTCGTCGAACTCGCACTACCCGCCCTGAAGACACTCGACGCGCCCGCGCGCGCCGGCTTGCTGGCGACCCTGCGCGCGGTCGCCGCGGCGGATGGCCGCTTCTCGGTGTTCGAGTTCGCCATGTTGCGCATCCTCGACGATCATCTCGGCGCGGACGCTGCGCGGGCGCCGCGCGTGCGGCATTACGCGTTCGCGCCCGTGGCGGACGCGCTGCGCCTGTTGCTGAGCGTGCTGGCGCATGCAGGACATGCGCGGGAGGTCGATGCCGAAGCCGCGTTTGCCGCGGCCTGGGCGCCGTTCTCGCTGCCCGGGAACATCGCGCTCGTGGCGCGCGGCGCGTGCCGCATGGAAGCGCTGCAACAGGCCCTCGGCGAACTCGCCGCGCTCACCCCGCTGCTGAAGCGCAACGTCATCCTCGCCGCGGCCGACTGCGTGATCCACGATGGCACGGTCTCCGCTGCCGAGGCGGAACTGCTCGAAGCCGTGGCGCTCACGCTCGACTGTCCGTTACCGCCGCTGCTGTGATCGTCCGTTCACGCGTAGCGCGTGAGCAGGCGGTCGAGGCTGTCGGCAAACGCCTTGCGCTCGGCTTGCCCGTAGCTCGGCGGTCCGCCGCTGTGGATGCCGCTGCCGCGCATGGTATCCATGAAGTCACGCATGGCGCGCTTGGCGCGGATGGTGTCGGGCGAGTAGACCTCGCCGCGCGGGTTGAGCGCGTGGGCACCGCGTTCCAGCGCCTCGGCGGCGAGCGGGATGTCGGCGGTGATGACGAGATCGCCCGCATCCAGTCGCGCGACGATGGTGTCGTCGGCGGCGTCGAAACCGGCCGCCACACGGACGGTGTGGATGAAGCGCGAAGGCGGTACGCGCACAGCCTGGTTGGCGACCAGCGTCAGCGACGTGCCGGTCCGTTCGGCGGCGCGAAACAGGATCTCGCGCACGACCGCGGGGCAGGCATCGGCATCGACCCAGATGTGCATCGCCGGGACCGGGCTAAGCGGCGGTGCTGTGGCACGGCGACGCGACGGGATGCGCGCTCACTGCCAGCGGGCCTCGCCGGCGTGTTCCCAGATCTGGATCATGTTGCCGTCGTCGTCGTAGAACAGGAAGGAACGGCCGATGTCGGCGCAGGTCCAGACGTACTCGGTCTGCGTCTCGTACCCTGCGGCGCGGACCTTTTCGAAGAAGGCATCGATGTCGTCGACGACCAGGCCGAGTTCGTGAAAACCGGTGTGCCCGTAGCGCAGCTTCTCCGGCGGCGTCTTTTCGATCGCCGGCACCTCGCACTCCTGCAGTTCGATCAGGGCGCCCTCGGCCGAAGCGAGCAGCGCCATCTTCGAGCGCGCGCCCTTGACCTTGAAGATGTCGTCGAGGAGCTCCGGGTACATGTAGACGTCGGGTGCCGGCGCGGGACCATCCGGGATGGTCTTCTCGACGATGAGCTTGAAACCCATCACGTCGCGCCACAGGCGGATAGCGGCGTTCAGATCGGAGACGAAGATCGCCATGTGGTGAAATCGCATCGTCGGTCACTCCTCTCGTGGGTCGCGGGCGGGCGAAGGCAGAGTGTAGCGTGCCCGGAGCGCGGGTCACGCCTCCGTTTCATGCGTCCGGGGTCGGCGCACTGCGGAACTGCAGTGCGGCGAGCCGCGCGTACAGCCCGCCGGCGGCGAGCAGCTCGTCATGGCTGCCGCTGGCGACGATGCGGCCGTGATCGAGCACGACGATGCGATCGGCGCGGCGCACGGTGGCGAGGCGGTGGGCGATGATGAGCGTGGTGCGATCGCGCATGAGTTCGGTGAGCGCCTGTTCGACCAGCCGTTCACTCTCGGCATCGAGGGCACTGGTCGCCTCGTCGAGCAGCAGGATGGCGGGTTGCTTGAGCATCGCGCGGGCGATCGCGAGGCGCTGGCGCTGGCCGCCCGACAGGCGCATGCCGCGCTCCCCGAGCACCGTCGCGTAGCCGTCCGGCAGGGCCTCGATGAAGCTGTCCGCGGCGGCTGCCCGGGCCGCTGCACGAACCTCGGCATCGCTCGCGCCCGGACGTCCATAGCGGATGTTCTCGGCCACGCTGTCGGCGAACAGCACGGTCTCCTGCGGCACGATGCCGATGTGCCGGCGCACGTCCTGCGGCAGCACCTCGGCGATGTCGACGTCGTCGAACAGGATGCGTCCATGCTGCGGCTGGTAGAAATCGAGCGCGAGTTGCAGCACGGTGCTCTTGCCGGCCCCCGAGGGGCCGACCAGGGCAACCGTTTCGCCGCCGCGGATATCGAGATCGAATTCGCTCAGCGCCGCCGCCTCGGGGCGGCTCGGATAATGGAACCCGACCTGCTCGAAGCGCAGGTGGCCGGCCGGTCGCGCAGGCAGCGCCCGCGGCCGCGGCGGCGGCGCGCGGTCGGGACGTGCGGCGAGCAGTTCGGTGAGACGTTCGGTGGCGCCTGCGGCCTGCTGCAACGCACCCCAGATCTCCGACAGGCCGGCGGTGGAACCGCCGACAAATACCGCGTAGAGCAGGAACTGGCCCAGTTCGCCGCCACTCATGCGGCCGGCGGCGACATCCGCGGTGCCCAGCCAGAGCACCCCGATGAGGCCGCCGAAGATCGTCACGATGGCCCAGGCGGTGAGCGCGGCGCGCGCACGGATACGGCGCCGCGCGCTGCGGAACGCGCCCTCGACGGCGTTGGCGAAACGCTCGCCCTGGCGTTCCTCCAGTGTGAATGCCTGCACCAGCGGCATCGCGTTGAGCACTTCGCCAGCCAGCGCCGAGGTGTCCGCGACCCGGTCCTGGCTGCTTCGCGAAAGTTGCCGCACGCGGCGGCCGAACAGCACGATGGGCGCAATCACCAGCGGTACCCCGAGCACGATGAGGCCGGTCAGCTTGGGGCTGGTCACGGCCAGCATGATCAACGCGCCGACCAGGGTGAGTGCGCTGCGCAGCGCGATCGACACGCTCGAACCGACCACGCTCTGGATCAGCGTGGTGTCGGTGGTCAGGCGCGAGAGCAGTTCGCCCGAGCGGGTCACCTCGAAGAAACTCGGCGAGAGCCCGAGCACGTGGCGGAACACCGCCGTGCGCAGGTCGGCGACGACGCGTTCACCTATCCACGAAACGAGGTAGAAGCGCAGTGACGAAAACAGGGCGACTCCGGCAGCCAGCGCGAACAGCACCATGAACTGGTGCTCGAAGCCCCGCGGAGCGCTCGCGCCGAAGCCGGCATCGATGACGTGACGCACGGCGACCGGCATGCCCAGCGTGGTCGCGCCGGCGGCGAGCAGGGCGAGCAGGGCGGCGGCGATGGTGGCGCGGTAGGGCACGAGGAACGGCGCGAGCCCGCGCAGCGCGCCGAGGTGGCGCGAGCGCCCGGTCGGGGGCTGCGGAGAGGCTGACATAGGCGATGCGATGGCGCTGACGAGGGCGCGCGACGATACCATAGTCGCGTCCGCCCCGCGGTCGGCAGGCCCATACCATCCGTGGCCCGCCACCCGGGCGTTGTGGTGCCAACCGCTGCTCGCCAGCCGGTTTGGCGACCGTGCGTCGAGGAACCCTTGCAGGGGAAGCAGTGGATCGGTGGCGGTGCCGTCCTTGGTTCTGCGATAGCTATCAATCCCGCATAAACTGCGCCTCCCGAACGGCGTGCGCCGTGCCCTGAGGGCGTGCTCGCGTACTCGTTCAGACTCTCCTTGACCAGGATCGCGCCGATGGACAAACCTTTCATTCCCGCCGCCGAGAACAACAAGCAGGCGATCCTCGCCGCCGCTCGCGCCTGGCTGGAAGGGGTCGAGCACGTACTCGAAATCGGCGCGGGTACGGGTCAGCACGCCGTTCACTTCGCCGCCGCGCTGCCGGCGCTCGTCTGGCAGACCAGCGACCTGGCGCCGCAGCTGCCCGGCATTCGCGCGTGGGTGGCGGACGCGGCGCTGGCGAACCTGCCGCCGCCGGTCGAGCTCGACGTGTGCGCGCGGCCGTGGCCGGTGACCGGCTTCGATGCGATCTACGCCGCCAACCTGGTGCACTACATGGCGTGGGCGTCGGTGGTCGCCCTTTTTGCCGAAGCCGGGGAGCGACTGCCTCCCGCAGCGCCGTTGCTGCTCTACGGTCCGTTCAATTACGCCGGACGCTACCTCAGCGAGGGCAATCGCCGGCTCGATGCCTGGCTCGCCGCGCGTGACCCGGCGTTTGCCATCCGCGATTTCGAAGCACTCGACGAACTCGCCGTTCGGCACGGCCTGGAACTGTGCGAAGATGCGGCGCTGCCGGCCAACAACCGGCTGCTCGTATGGCGCCGCCGGCGCGAAGCGGTATGACGCGTGCGCAGGCACGGGGCCGGTGGGGAGGCCGGCGCAATGGCTGAACTGCTCGACATCATCGACGATGCGCCGGCGCACAGCGTGGCCGTGCGTTACCGCGAACGGGACATCACGTTCGGCGAACTCTCCGAGCACAGCGCGCGCGTCGCGGCGGGCCTGGCCGGGCTGGGCGTCGCGCGCGGTGACCGCGTGGCGCTGTGGCTGCCCAATGTGCCGGCCTGGCTCATCGCCTTCTTCGCCTGCGCCAGGCTCGGCGCCATCGCGGTGTCGGTCAATACGCGCTTTCGCGCCGCCGAGGTGGCCGATATCGTGGGCCGCTCGGGCGCCCGCGTGCTCGTCCTGTGGCCCGATTTTCACGGCATCGATTTCGCCGCCATCCTGCAGGCGATCGAACGCCCCGCACTGGTCGGCGTCGCGCACATCGTCGCTTATGGTGAGGATGGCGCAGCGCCGGCGCACCTCGCCGGTATCGCGGTCACGCCATGGAGATCGTTGTGTGCGTGCGAACCGCTGCTCGGGACGGCCGGTGAGGCCGACGATCGCTGTGTCATCTTCACCACCTCGGGCACCACGCGCGCGCCGAAGTTCGTCTGCCACGTGCAGGGCACTGTCGCGGCACACGCCGGCGACGTGGTCGGCGCACTCGGGCTCGCGGCGCCCGGCACGCGCGTCCTCCAGGCCCTGCCGATGTGCGGCGTGTTCGGTTTCACCCAGGCGCTTTCGGCACTGGCCGCGCGCGCGCCGATGGACCTGTTGCCGGTGTTCGACGCCGGCGCGGCGAGCCGTGTCGTCGTGGAACGCGGGGTCACCCACATGCACGGCGTCGACGACATGATCGCGGCCATGCTCGCGTGCGTCGATACGCCCCGGCCGTTTCCTTCGTTGAAGTTGTTCGGTTATGCCGCCTTCAACCCGGCGCTGGACGACATCGTCGAGCGCGCGGAAGCGCGTGGCGTGGCAGTCTGCGGCCTGTATGGCATGAGCGAGTGCCATGCCTTGTACGCGATGCAGCCGCCGGAACTGCCATTGGAGGAGCGCCGCAAGGGGGGCGGTCGGCCGTTATCGCCGCATGCCGCGGTGCGCGTGCGCGATCCGGCCAGCGGCGAATTGCTCGGAGCGGGCGTGGCGGGGGAACTCGAGGTCAGCGGCCCGAGCCTGTTCGCCGAATACTTCGACGATCCGGCGGCCACGGCCGCGGCCATGACCGCCGACGGCTTCCTGCGCACCGGCGATCTCGCGTACCTGGAAGATGACGGCCGCTTCTGCTACGTGGCGCGCATGGGCGACGTGCTGCGGCTCGGCGGCTTTCTGGTCAGTCCGCTCGAGATCGAAGCCGTGGTCGACGCCCATCCCGACATCGCCGCGAGCCAGGTCGTGGCCATCGAGATGGACGGGCGCCTGCGCCCGATCGCCTTCGTAACGGCCGCTGCGGATCCCGACGAAGACGCGCTTCTCGCCTGGTGCCGCGAACGCCTGGCGAGTTACAAGGTGCCCGCTCGCGTGTTCGCCATCGACGCGTTTCCGACCACGGCAAGCGCGAACGGCACCAAGATCCAGAAAGCGCGCCTGCGCGACATCGCCATCGCGCGGTGTCAACAGGGCGCGACGACATCGTGAACGATCATTCCGCTTGAGGAGACTGAAACATGGCTCGATTGAGCAAGCTCAGCCGCAGTATCGCTGGTAAGGTCGCCCTGGTCACCGGCGCGGCCAGCGGCATGGGACGGGCTACCGCGCACCTGTTCGCCGACGAAGGCGCGCATGTCGCGGTGACCGACCTGGACCAGGCCCGTGTCGACGCCGTCGTGGCCGAGATCGAAGGGGCCGGCGGCAGCGCCGCCGGCTGGGTTCTCGACGTCAGCGACGAAGCGCAGCGCCAGGACGTGGTCGCGGGCATCGTGGCCCGCTTCGGCGGGCTCGACATTCTCGTCAATAACGCGGGCATCGCCATCGAACGTCCGCTCGATGCGCCCGATTACGCGGTGGCCTGGTCGCGCACGCTGGACGTGCTGCTCACCGCGCAGGCGATGCTGATCCGCGCCTGCCTGCCGCACCTCGAAGCGAGCGCCGGCGGGCGCATCGTCAACATCGCCTCGACCGAGGCGCTCGGCGCGACCAGGGGCATCAGCCCGTACACGGCGGCCAAGACCGGAGTCATCGGTCTGACACGCTCACTCGCCGTCGAACTCGCCGCGCGTGGCATCACGGTCAACTGCATCTGCCCGGGGCCGATCCGCACCGGCATGACCGATGCGATCCCGGAGGAGGCCAAGGCCGAGTTCGCGCGCCGGCGCGTCGCGCTCAAGCGCTACGCGGAACCGGAGGAGGTCGCCCATGCTACGCTGAACTTCGTGCTGCCGGCGGCGCAGTACATCACCGGCACCCATCTTGCGGTCGATGGCGGCCTGACCATCAAGAACGCCTGAGCCGGCCGTGCGGGGAGCGCTTGATCCCGGTCATGGTGGGGCAGATTGAAAGATCACCGCTTGCCGGTTTCCATTACACTTGACCCGGCAACGTATCACTCCGGCAATTCATCATCGAGGAGAGGTCCATGACGACAGCTACCGATTCCAACCTGGCCAGGCGACTCGCTCGTGGCGTGGGTGCTCTGGCCCTGACCGCGCTGCTGACGGCCTGCGGCAAGCAGGACTCGGCGCGCACTGCCGATGGTTTCGTGCTGCCGGAAGGCGACGCGGATCGTGGCAAGCAGGTTTTTGTCGAGCTCGGCTGCCGCCAGTGCCACGTCGTCGCCGGTCTCGACCTGCCGGCTTACGAGGGCGTTTCCTCGCTCGAGATCGAACTCGGCGGCAAGCGCGCCAAGATCAAGGACTACGGCGAACTGCTGACCTCGGTCGTGCATCCCAAGCACGTCATCTCCGACGAGTACAAGCGCCTGCTCAACAAGGAGGAGGCCGAGCGCGGTGAGACCGCGATGCCGGACTTCAACAGTCGCCTGACGGTGGCGCAGTTGATCGACCTCGTGCAGTTCCTGCACTCGCGCTACGAAGAGCTGGTGCCGGAGTACCGCGGCTACCAGTACTACTACGGGCCCTGACCCGGGCCCTCCTCGGATCACTGGCCGGGACGCCCCGCGGCGGTCGTCCCGCGTGACAGGCGCCGGCGTGGCCGGCGCCCCGTGATGCGCGTTCAGGCGACGATGGCGCGCAAGCCCTGCGGACTGAGGATCTCGATCCAGTAGCCATCCGGATCCTTGATGAAAGCGAGGCCTTTCATCTTGCCGTCGTCGGGGCGCTTGACGAACTCGATGCCGAGTTGCTCGAAGCGCTCGCAGGCCGCGTAGACATCCGGCACCGACACGCCGATGTGACCGAAGCCCTGCGGCTGCGCGTTGCCGTCGTGGTACCCGGCGAAATCGGCATCCGACTCGGTGCCCCAGTTGTGCGTCAGCTCGATCAGCGCCGGACGGCCGAACACCCATTGCGCGCGCTCGCCCGCGTCGGCGGGAATCGTTTCCCCGGCGGCCAGGTAGCCCATGAAGTACAGCGAGAACTGCATCGCCTCGAAATCGTAGCGATCGAGCAGCGTCATGCCGAGCACGTTGGAATAGAAATCGACCGAGACTTTGGGGTCGCGCACGCGCAGCATGGTCTGATTCATGACGAAACCGTCGGTGGGGGAGCTGCCAGCCATGTGTATCCTCCGCAAGTGTTGAAGCTGGTGAACAAGCGCCACGTCCGCGGCGCGCCGACACTATAGCCGCTCGGAGCGGCCGTACGTCAGCACCGGCGGTCGCCGAACCGGCCGGCCGCGGTGACGCGGGCTCAGTGCAGCAGGTTGTCGGGGTGTAGCGGGCCGCCGCGCCCGGCGCCGGCCTGCTGGATCCGGTTGCGCCCGGCGGCCTTGGCGGCATAGAGCGCCTTGTCGGCCTGCTCGATGAGCAGTTCCGGCGAGTTGCCGGCGCCGGGCACCAGTGCCGCGACGCCGAAGCTCGCGGTCAGTACCTGGGCGACCAGGGAACTTTCATGTGGCAGGCCGAGCTGCTGCAGGGCCTCGCGAATGTTCTCGGCCACGGCGGTAGCCTGCTCGACGTCGGTGTCCGGCAGCAGGATGGCGAACTCCTCGCCGCCGTAGCGCGCAGCGAGATCGCCGCCGCGCCGCAGCGACCGCTCCAGCAGCTGCGCGAGCTGGCGCAGGCAGGCATCGCCGGCCTGGTGTCCGTACTGATCGTTGTACTGCTTGAAGTAATCGAGGTCGCACAGGATCAGCGCGAGCGGCTGCTGGTTGCGCTGGGCGCGGCTCCATTCGCGCGCGAGCGTCTGGTCGAAACGGCGCCGGTTGGCGATGCCGGTCAGGCCGTCGAGCGAAGAGAGTCGTTCGAGCGTGTTGGTGAGGCGTTCGGCCCGCGCCATCGCCTCGCGGAGTTCGGCCTCGATCTGCTCGCGGCGCTCGAGATCGGCCTCGAGGTTGGCATTGAGGGTTTCCACCGCGCTCTTCTCGCGCTCCAGGGCCTCGGCAAGCTGTTCTTTCTCCAACGCGATGATGGCGCCTCGCATCAGCAATGCATTGTTGCGCACGGCGACCATCGCCATGGTCGGCAGGAAAATAGCGATGGCGACGGCGACGAGCTGCCAGAAACGCTCGCCGGACAACATCAGTGCGACGGCCAGCGGGGCCAGCTGCACGGCGAGGAAGCCCAGTACGGCTTCCAGCAGCAGGGTGTAGGCCGAGACCACCCAGGCCGCGCACCCGGCGAGCCAGATCAGCACCGCGCTGCGGTTGGTGATGGAGTCGGCGGGCGCGAAAAGAAAGAATGCGGTCGCCCACATGGCCGCATGCGCGACCAGGGTCAGTGAGAACAGCGTCTGCATGCGCGCGCGGGCAGGCGGAGAGGCGCGCCCGTGGAGAAAGTAGATGACCAGGCGCAACACAGACAGCGCATTGATCACGACCAGCCAGGCGACCAGCGCGCTGCGGTCGGCATCGCCGGCGAAGACCGCCGCAAGGGCGATGGATATGACCAGGTTGCCGAACGCGTCGGTCGGGCCGTGCTGGACCACGGCATCGAAGCGCCAACGCCGCGCGCGCGCATAGAGCGCGTCGTCGCGGGTATAGATGTCGATCAGCTCACTGAGCAGGCCACCACTCACGACGCGTTGCGCCCGCTGCCGCGCCCGGCCGACGGCGTCCGTCGGCTCATCGGGCCTTGAACATCTCGTCGACCTCGACCTGCAGGGCGGTGACCAGACCGTTGGTTTGATGGGCCATGCCGACGACCGCGAGCAACTCCGCGTATTGCTCGTCGGTCATGCCCTTGCTGCGCGCCGCGGCGGTATGGGAATGAATGCAGTACTCGCATCCGTTGGCCACGGAGACGGCAATGTAGAGCAGTTCCTTGGTCAGCGGATCGAGTGCGCCGGGCGCCATCACCGTCTTTATCTGCTGCCAGGTGCGCTCGAGCTGCGCCGGACTGTGCGCGAGGGCCTTCCAGAAGTTGTTGATGTTGTCGGTCTTGCGCGTGGCGCGGATGTCGTCGTAGACGGCGCGCACTGCGGGACTGGCATCTTCGTACTCGATCAGGGCTACGGTGCTCATGGGATATCGTCCTGCTTCTCTGGTGGCCGGTTCAGACGCCGGCGCCGCTGGCGAGACCTGCAGCGGCGATGTCGATGGTGGATGTCCAGCCGTAAGGATCGGGACGCCGCCCGTATTGCAGGCCGGTCAGTTCTTCGTAGAGCCGGGTCGCGACCGGACCGGGCTGGCCGTCGCGTACGCGGATATCCTCGCCCCGGTAGTGCAGCCGTCCGACCGGGGCGATCACCGCACCGGTGCCCATGCCGAAGATCTCGCTGATTCGCCCTGACGACAGGCCGTCGAGCACTTCGTCGATGGTGATGCGGCGTTGCTCTACCGGGTAGCCGAGATCGGGCGCGAGTTCGAGCAGGGAGCGACGCGTGATGCCCTTGAGGATGGCGCCGGTCAGCGTGGGCGTGACGATCTCGCGACCGTCGAGCACGAAGGCGATGTTCATCGCGCCCACCTCGTCGATGTAGCGCCGCTCGACGCCGTCGAGCCACAACACCTGCTGATAGCCCTTGGCGAGCGCGACCTCGGTGGCCGCGACGGAACCGGCGTAGTTGCCCGGCGTCTTGGCCTCGCCGGTACCGCCACGCACCGCGCGTACGTAATCGTCCGATACATAGACCGAGACCGGGGCGAAACCATCGGCGAAATAGGGCGCGACCGGCGAGAGGATGACGTAGTGCAGGTACTCGCGGCTGGCGCGGACTTCGAGCGTCTTCTCGGTGGCAATCATGACCGGGCGGATGTAGAGCGCGGTGCCGGGGCGATCCGGTACCCAGCGGTGTTCGAGCCTGACCAGTTCGGTGATCGCGGCGACATGCGCGGCGACGTCGACAGCCGGCATGCCCATGCGGGCGGCCGACTCGTTGAAGCGCTCGGCGTTCAACGCGGTGCGGAACAGGTTGATGTTGCCATCGTCGCGACGGTAGGCCTTGGTGCCGTCGAAGATCATCTGGCCGTTGTGGTAGACGGTCGTCGCCGGGTCGAGGGTGATCGGACGGTACGGGCCGATGGTCGCGTCGTGCCAGCCGCGCCCGGTATCGTAGCGCTGGGTGAACATGCGGTCGGTGAATACGCGTCCGAAGCCGAGGCTGTCGGGCAGGACCACCGGTCGCGTCTCGGCGACCGGCTCGATACGGAGGTTTTCAGTCATGGTGGGTGGCGGGTTTCCGGGGAGAAAGAAGGGGCGGGCGGACCGGGCTGCTCCACAGCGGGTCGCCGTGGGCATCCCAGTAGGCCTGGCGCAAGGTCCGCGTGAGCGCGCCGGGGCGGCCGTCGCCGACGGGCTGGTCGTCGAGCCGGGTGACCGGCATCACCCCGCCGGCAGTGCTCGTGATAAACAATTCGTCGGCGGCTTGCAAGCGCTCGGGGCCGAACATCTCGACGCGCGTCGGGATCCCGGCGCGGGCGGCGAGTTCGATCACGCTGCGGCGGGTGATACCCTCGAGCACGCCCGCCGCCGGTGTCCACAGCGTGCCGGCGCATACGGCGAAGATGTTGAACCCGGGGCCTTCGGTGACCTCGCCGGCGGCGTTCAGCAATACCACGTTCTGGGCGGCGCGATCGTAGGCCTCGAACAGGCCCGCGACGAGGTCGCCCCAGTGGAAATTCTTTACCGTCGGGTCCACTGCGCGCGGGTCGATGCGCACGGTGTCGCGTGCGACGACCATGGCGATGCCGGCGTCCTGCTGTTCCGGGCGCACGATCCACACGTAGGGAATGGCGAAGGCGTAGAAGCGATTGGCGAAGGAGCGCGGGTCGCGTTCGCCGGCCACGGGCACGCCGCGCGTGACGATCATCTCGACGTAGGCGTCGTCGAGGCCACTCGCGTGCACGCACTCGTGGAGCACGCGACGGATGCCGGCACGGTCGAGAGGCGGCTCGAAGCGTGAGTGGCGCCACGAACGCTCGAAACGCTCCAGGTGGTCATCGAGCCGGAAGAAGCGCCCGTTCCACACGGCGACCACGTCATAGGTGCAGTCCGATCGCGTGAAGCCGGTATCGAGCATGGGGATGCGTGCCTCGGCGATGGGCACGAGTGCGCCATCGATCCAGGCACAGCCGTCAGCGTAGGGGTTGTTCTCCGTTGACGGCGAGCGATCGGGCTGGTTCATCATGGGTCCTCCGTACTCGGGGCACATCGCGGCGACGCGCTGCAGTCGGTCGCCGGCGCGCGCCGCCGCCAGCATAGCCGCAGCGCGCGGCCTTGTGCAGCCCGCGGGCGCGCATCGCAACCTTGGCGTGCCCCCGGTAGACTAGCGTCGGTGTTGGCAAGGACGATGTCCTGGGCGAGCGTCCTTAGATTTACCGCCAGCCCCGGGGAGGGATTGTATGAGCCGTTTTCTGCTAGGCGTCGACGTCGGCGGTACGTTCACGGATTTCGTTGCCTGCGACCGCGAAACCCACGCTGTCAGCGCCTGGAAGAACCTGACTGTACCGGACGATCCCACGACCGGCATCCTGCGCGGCCTCGGCACCCTGGACGATCTCGGCGCGGTGCGCACGCTGCGCCTCGGCACCACGGTCGCGACCAACGCGCTGCTCGAGCGCAAAGGCGCCCGCATCGCCTACGTGACCACCGCGGGTTTCCGTGACGTGCCGTTCCTGCAGCGCGGCAACCGGGCGCACCATTACGACAGCAGCTGGATCAAACCGCGCCCGCTGGTCCTCAGGCGCGACTGCTTCGAAGTCGATGAACGGGTCGCCAGCGACGGGCGCATCCTGACCCCGCTGGACGACGCGGCGGTGCGCGCGCTGGCCGGGCGCATCGCGGCGGCCGGCGGGATCGAGGCGGTGGCGGTGAATTTCCTGTTTTCCTACCTCGAGCCGGCGCACGAACGGCGCGTGCGCGAGTTGCTCGGCGATCTGCTCGGTGATGTGCCGGTGTCGATTTCGTCCGAGGTGCTGCCGAAGTGGAAGGAGTACGAACGCGCCTCGACCGTGCTCGCGGACGCCTACATCAAGCCCGTGGTGCATCGTTACCTGCACGACATGCAGGGGCGCTTCCGCGCTGCCGGCATCGCCTCGGCACCGGTCGTGATGAAGTCCAACGGTGGCGAGATGACGCTCGCCGGGGCTGCCGCGCAACCGGTGCACCTGACACTGTCCGGACCGACCGGCGGTACCGTCGCCGCCCGCCACGTCGCCGCCCAGCTCGGTCACGACCACGTCGTGACTTTCGACATGGGCGGCACATCGACCGACTGCTCGACCATCGTCGGCGGCGAACTCAGCTTCACGACCAGCTTCGAGCTCGAATTCGGCGTGCCCATCCAGGTGCCCATGATCGACATCCGTACCATCGGAGCGGGCGGCGGTTCGATGGCCTGGATCGACCGAGGTGGCATGTTGCGCGTGGGACCGATGAGCGCCGGCGCGAGGCCCGGTCCGGCCTGCTATGGCTTCGGCGGCGAGGCACCGACGGTCACCGACGCCAACCTGGTCCTCGGCCGCATCAGCCCGCGCCGCTTCCTGGGCGGCGAAATGGCGCTCGACGTCGATGCCGCGCGGGCCGCTGTCGCCGCGGTCGGCGAGCGCATCGGTCTCGACGTCGAGCAGACCGCGCTCGCTATCCTGCGCATCGTCAACAACAACATGGTGGGCGCCCTGCGAACGGTGCTCGTCGAGCGCGGTCTCGACCCGCGCGAGTTCAGCCTGCTCGGTTTCGGCGGTGCCGGCCCGCTGCACGTCGCCGACCTGCTGGTCGAGGCGGGCATTCCGCGCGGCGTGGTGCCGCTGCATCCCGGACAGTTCTCGGCCCTGGGATTCACTTTCGCCGATGCCCGCGTCGATCTCGAGCGCACCGTGCAGATGACTTCGGCGCGCTTCGAGTACGAACGTGCCAGCGCGCTGCTCGGCGACCTCGTCGCGAGCGCGGTGGCGGCCATGCGTTCGCAGGGTTACCAGGAACCGGTGCGGCTGGAGCGCGCGCTCGAGCTGCGTTACCTCGGGCAGAACTACGAGCTCGAACTGCCCTATGAGCGCGACGACTTCGACGAGCGCACGCTGGCCGCCCTGTGGGAGGCGTTTCACGCGCGCCACGAGGCGCGCTTCGGGTTCGCCATTCCCGGTGAGGTGATCGAACTCATTACGTTGAAGTGCACGGCCATCATCGAAACCGACAAGCCGCGGCTCGCGCCGCTCGCCCAACGCGCGCCGGCGACGCCGCGCGAGCGGCGCACGGTATGGTTCGACGACGGCGCGCATGACACGCCGATCTACGCCCGCGAGGATCTCGCCCCGCAACAGGTGATTGCCGGGCCCGCCCTGATCGAAGAAGCCGCGTCCGTCACCGTGCTGCGCCCCGGGCAGACGCTCGAAGTGGCCGCCAGCGGCCATCTCGAAGTGGCCGCCGCGCCCTGATACCGAGGAGACCCACTATGTCTGCGAACACCGGTTTCGACCTCGTGACGATGAACATCATCGAGAACACCATGGTCTCGATTTGTCGCGAGATGGGCATCACGCTGATGAAAACGTCCTATTCGACGATCTTCAACGAGGCGCTCGACTTCACCTGCGGCATCGCCAGTCCCCGTGGCGAGATGCTCGCGGTGGCCGAATTCTGCCCGGCCCAGATCGGCGGCATGCCGCTGCTCATCCGCTCGTGCCTGCAGGAGGTCCCGATCGAGGAAATCGAGCCGGGCGACGTGCTGGTGCACAACGACCCCTACCGCGGCGGCCTGCATACCCCCGAGCACACGCTGTTCTGCCCGCTGTTCGTCGACGGCGAACTGATCGCGTTCACCGTCGCCATCGGCCACGTCGCCGAGGTCGGCGGCATGGTGCCGGGCGGCTTTCCCTCCGAGGCGACCGAGATCTTCCACGAAGGCATCCGCGTGCCGCCTGTGAAGATCAAGAAGCGCGGCGAGGACGTGCCCGAAGTATGGAAGCTGTGGCTCGCGAACGTACGCACGCCACGCTACAACTATGGCGACATGCGTGCGCTGATCTCGGGTGTCGAGGTCGGCGTGAAGCGGCTCGGCGAGGTGGTGCAGAAATACGGCCGGGAGGTCTTTCGGCGGACCTGCGACGATCTCATGGACTATTCCGAGGCGCGCATGCGCGCCGAGATCGCGGCCATCCCGGACGGCCGCTACAGCTTCAGCGACTACATGGACAATGACGGCGTGTCGGACTCCGAGATACGCATCGAGGCCCACTGTCACGTGCAGGGCGAGGAAATCGTGGTCGACTACACCGGCAGCACACCGCAGGTGTCAGGCCCGATCAACGCCACCCTGGGGGTGAGCTGGTCGGCCGCCTACAACGCGCTGCTGCACCTCACCGATCCGTCGATTCCACGCAATTCGGGCTGTTTCCGTCCGATCCGCATCGTCGCGCCCAAGGGCACGATCGTGAACGTCGACTATCCCGCGCCGGAAGTCGGCGGCAACACCGAGACCCATCCGCGCATCGCCGGCGCGGTCATCGGTGCGCTCGCCCAGGCCGCACCGGCGCGCGCCATGGCGGGCGAGGGCGGAACCCACCTGAACTTCGTCTTCGGTGGCGTCGACCGCCGCCACGACGAGTATTTCGCCTGCTACGACATCGAGACCGTCGGCTGGGGCGCACGGCCGTTTGCCGACGGCAACGACGCCACCGACTCGATCAACGGCAATTGCCGCGTAATGCCCATCGAAGTCTTCGAGACCCGCTACCCGTGGTTGACCGAAGAGTTCAGCCTGCGCGAGGACTCCGGTGGCGCGGGCCGCTTCCGTGGCGGCCTGGGCACGCGCCGCACGTGGCGCTGCCTCGACGCCGAGATCACCTGCAGCCAGCTCACCGACCGTCATGATCATTGCGCCTGGGGCGTCGAGGGTGGAGGTGCCGGT
>Ga0180430_10000878_pt1 | contig 31376 bp, 27 predicted proteins | sample SS_ome_9_FD_132999 | JGI IMG/M metagenome (GOLD analysis project Ga0180430, IMG submission 132999) | Hypersaline lake sediment archaeal communities from the Salton Sea, California, USA - SS_1_S_2 metaG | ecosystem: Environmental > Aquatic > Non-marine Saline and Alkaline > Hypersaline >... | reverse complement strand
GGGACCAGGCCTCGGTGCTGGTGCAGATCGGGCTGCTCGAACCCGCCGGACTGCCGGTCGCCGGCGTCGAAACGGCAAAGAAGCTGCTCGACGAGACATTGCCGTCCAACGAACTGATGGGCGAGACCTGGGCCGCGAGCGCCGGCAAACCCATCTGAGCCGCGCTGCGCCCGTCGCGCCGCGCGCGAAGCTTGGCGAGGGGACCGGGAAGGGCGCGCCAACGGCGGCCCGCGGGTATTTCCGCTCGGGGTCGCCAGGCAAAAAAAAGAGGCCGCCCGTCGCCAGGCGGCCTCCCCCGGCTCGCGACAGCGTCGCGAGCCTGACCGGATTAACGGCCTTCCGTCAGATAGTTGACGTCGAGCTGACGCTTGATCTTCGAGAAGTCGTTACGCGGGGCAGAGATGCCGCGCGTCGGCACGAGCGTGCCACGGTCGTTCTGCAGGTCGACCACGTTGATGCTCTGGAACACCTGGAAATTGGTGCCCTCGGGCGTCTCGAGACCGTTGAACTCCTGGGAGTGCTCGTCGAACCACGGATCCTCGGACCACACCTTGGTCAGCTGCCAGACCTTCCACAGCTCGCCGGCCTTGTCGAAGGCATTGGCGTAGTAGGACTCACCCGACACCCGATCGACGCAGATGAACTTGGTCGAGTACGGATGCGTGGACGACTTGGGGTACTGGCGCATGATGTCGACCAGGCGCATCGCGTAGTCGTCCTTCACCGCCCAGCCGTTGGGGCCGTAGTAGACGGTGTTGGCGTTACGCGAGCGTGCCACGACCAGCATGCGGGCGGTGCCCACGTATTCCCATTCGTGCTCGAGCGGGCGGCCGTTGAAGCCGTAGAAATCCTCCAGCGTGTGGTCGGTACCGAGCAGCGAGTCGGATTTCACCTCGACCGAGATGCGGCGCACGCGACGCAGGCTGGGGATGTAGGCCCAGGAGTCGTCGGCCTTGCGCGGGTCCTTGTAGCGCAGGATCAGGAACGCCGTGCCGGCGATGTCGAACGGCGAGGTGAAGCCGGTGTACTCGCGGAACTCGGTGTTCTTGGCGAAACCTTCACCACCGTTCAGCACGTAGCCTTCGTCGGCCAGGTCCGCACGGTAGGACATCATGACGCGCTTGTAGGGACCAGCCAGCACGCGTTCGAAGGTGCCGCCACCCTCGTAGTACTGGCTATAGGTCTTGTTCATGATTTCGTGGCCGGAATGCTCACCGCCACGACGCACCCAGACCCAGTGCACCTCGCCGACCGTCAGGCCTTCGTTCTGCCAGCGGTACATCCAGTTCCACACCATCTTCCAGCCCGACTCCTTGCCAGGGGTGTAGTTTTCCGGATCGAACGGGCGGCCCGCGGTGTAGTTCTCGATGGCGCCGTCGGAAGCGATGGTCGCCTGGCCCTTGAACTTCTCGGTGGCCTCCATGTACATCGTCGCCGGCGTCAGATCGCCCGCGTCCTTGATGGTCATCTCCATGCCGTCGAAGATCCACTCGCTCTGGAACTCCGTCGGGATGAAGGGACGTACGAGGTCGGCCTTGTCATAGGTGATGACGTCGCCATCGACGAACTGCGGCTGGGCGTCCTGGTTGGTCTTGACCCAGGACAGAAAGTCATCGGGTCCGTAGGCCTGCCCCGCGAGCGGCGTCACGGCAGCGGCCGCGAACATCACGGCCCTGATGTGGTTACGCATAGATATCTCCCCAATTGGCGGGCGCACCGGGCACCCCGCTTGATCCGAATACCGAACTTTCCGCGCCTCCGGCCGGGAACCGGGGCAGGCAGGTCGGCCCCGCCGTCGGCCGGGGGCCACTCCCCAATCGGATCCGACGGCGAGCCAACGCTAGCACGGGGCAGGTGAAGGCAGCGTGAAGCCCACGCGGCCCGCCCGCCTCAGCGCCGCTCTGCGAATGTCTCGACCCGGCATCTTGCGCCTGCGCTGTCCGCTTCCCGCGTTGCCAATCGTCGCGCTGGACGGCGATTGCGTGCGCTTCGCGCCTCGAACTCGAAGCGCCCGGACACCGACTGCTCCACCCGGACTCGTGCGGAGGTGCCTCAAGTTGCGCATCGCCGCGGCCGCTATGCGATGCATCAGCGACCTGAACACTAACTGGCTGATCGGAGAGGAGAATCGATGAAATCGCGCGGTCGCTCGCTGAAGCGGATCCCTGTCCAGCAACTGCGTTTGGGCATGTTCGTCACGGAGTTCTGCGGCTCATGGATGGACCACCCGTTCTGGAGCACCAAGTTCAAGCTCGAGAATCCGGCGGATTTGCAGACGATTCGTGATTCGGCCATCACCGAACTCTGGATCGACACCGCCCGCGGCCTCGACGTGGCCGGCGGCGAGGAATCGGTCACCAGGGAGACCCCGGCGCAGACCGAGGCTCGCGTGGAACGTGAGCTGCACGAAGTCGCAACCACCGCGACGTCCGACACCGCGCGCGTGGAACTCGAGGCAGAGGTCACGCGGGCTGCCGCCATCTGCGGCAAAGCGCGTCAAGCCGTCACCGCGATGTTCAGCGAGGCGCGCATGGGCGGCGCCATCGATACGGAGCAGCTCGATCCGCTGGTCGAAGAGATCTCCGGTTCGGTCATGCGCAACCCCGGAGCACTGATCAGCCTCGCGCGGCTGAAGAGTCAGGACGACTACACCTACATGCATTCGGTCGCGGTGTGCGGACTGATGGTCTCGCTCGCGCGCAAGCTCGGCCTCGACGAGGCCGCCACGCGCGAAGCCGGCATGGCCGGCCTCGTGCACGATGTCGGCAAGGCGACCGTGTCGCTCGACATCCTCAACAAGCCGGGCAAGCTGACCGGCGAGGAGTTCGCCCACATGAAAGCGCATCCGGTCAGCGGCCATGCGCTTCTGCTAGAGGGCGGCACCGCCGGGGACATCCCCCTGGACGTGGCCCTGCATCACCATGAGAAGGTCGACGGCAGCGGCTACCCGCACGGGCTGGACGACAGCAACATATCGCTCTACGCGCGTATGGGTGCCGTCTGCGACGTCTACGACGCCATCACTTCCGATCGTCCCTACAAGGCGGGCTGGGATCCGGCCACCGCGATCCGGCGCATGAACGAGTGGAGCAAGGGACACTTCGACCCCAAGATCTTCCAGGCTTTCGTCAAGACGGTCGGCATCTACCCGGTCGGCTCGCTGGTCCGGCTGGAATCGGGGCTGCTCGCGGTGGTCACCGAGGTGGATACGCAGAAACTGCTCACGCCGAAGGTCAAGACCGTCTATTGCACGCGCCGCAAACAGCGCATGCGCAACACGGCCGTCGATCTCGCTGCGGCGGGCTCTCAGGACCGCATCGTCGGCTGGGAGGATCCCGAGCAGTGGGGCTTTCCGGAACTCAACGAGCTGTGGGCCGGCGAAGCGGCCGTGCAGCAGCAACGCCGCGGCGCGGCCTGACGTAACGTCAACCGAACGCCGGCGGCTACCGCACCGCTACTCCGCGCGCACGCTCGAACAGAGCCGCTCTGCACCGTGCAACGCGGCGCGGGACTGCCGCGTCTCCGACGGGCTGCTAGCCGGCGCTCGCCCTGGCCCGTCGCTCGCCGGCTTCGCTCTCGGGCAGGAACCCACCCGCCTGCATGTGCCACATGTGGGCATAGTGACCGTCGCGTGCGAGCAGTTCGTCGTGCGAACCGTCCTCGATCACGCGACCTTCGTGAAACACGACGATGCGATCGAGATGGGCGAGCGTCGACAGCCGATGCGCGATGACGATCACGGTGCGGTCGCGCATGAGGAACTCGAGACTGTGCTGTATCTCGCGCTCCGTGACCGAATCGAGGGCACTGGTCGCTTCGTCGAGCAGCAGGATCGGCGCGCGCTTGAGAATCGCGCGCGCAAGGGCGATACGCTGCCGTTGCCCGCCCGATAGTTTCACACCACGTTCGCCGACCAGAGATTCGTAGCCCTGCTCAGAGGCCATGATGAAATCGTGTGCATGCGCGCGCTGCGCAGCTTCGATCACCTCGCTGTCGGTCGCGTCGAGACGGCCGTAGCGGATGTTCTCCATGAGCGTGCGATGAAACAGCATCGGGTCCTGGGGGATCATCGCGATCGCCGCGCGCAGGCTCTCCTGGGTCACGCCGGCGATGTCCTGGCCGTCTACGAGGATGCGCCCCGCCTGCGGCTCGAACAGGCGCAGCATCAGGTTGACCAGCGTGCTCTTGCCACTACCCGAATAGCCGACCAGGCCGACCCGTTCGCCGGCGCGGAAGCGTAGCGAGAGCCCTTCGAAGACCGGCCGCTCGGGCGTGTAGGCAAACGACACGTTCTCGAAGCTGGCCTCGCCGCGCGCGACCCTGAGCGGCATTGCACCGGCAACGTCGACGACTTCGTGCGGGCGCACGATCATCGTGACCCCGTCGTTGATGTTACCGACGTACTCGAAGAACTCGAGAAACCGGCGGCTGAGCCCGCGCGCCTGCTCGATGAGCAGCAAGCTCAGGCTCGCGGCCATCGCGAACGCACCGGCGCTCATGCCGCCCGCGCTCCAGATGGCCAGGGCATAACCGACGATACCGAGCATGAGCAACATCGCGGCGAGGAACTGAAACCAGCGGATGCGCTCCATGAACCAGAATGTCTCCCTGGCACGCGCGACCTCGAGATCGAGGTAGCCATCGAGATAACGCCGTTCATGTTCGCGCCGCGCGAAGAGCTTGGCGTTCATGACGTTACTGACCGAATCGACGATCTTGCCGCTGACCAGGCTGCGCGCGGCGGCGTAGTCGCGCGCATAACGTCGGCAGCGCAACGCCAGCAGGTAGGAGACGGCGACATAGGCCGCCGTCCAGCCCCCCAGGACCAGGGCAAGGTCGGTACTGACGCCGGCCAGCAGCACCAGCGAGACAGCGAAGGAGATCGCCAGCGGCCAGAAGTCGAAGAGCACGGTCCACAAGGTGTGCGCGACGCTCTGCGCGACCTCCGCGAGGCGGTTGGCGAGTGATCCCGCGAAGTTGCTCATAAAGTAGCGCTGCGAGTGCTGCTGCAGGTAGACGAACAACTCGCGGCGCACGCGCCGGCGCAACTCGGGCCCGAGGATCACGAGCAGCGCGCCCGAGGCGCGGGAGAACAACACGATGCCGAGATTGAGCCCGGCGAACAGCCACAAGGGATCCTCGACCAACGGCCAGACCGCGCCGCCCGCCGCCTGCGCCGCGGCGACGGCATCCATGATGCGCTTGATCGCATACGGCAGCAGGATCGAACAGGCTGATTGCCCCGCCTCGAACGCGATCATGGCGATCACGAAACCGAGGTATACGCGCATGTAGCGCAAACAGAACCCCAGCGGGGTGCGCGGCAGTTCGGGTGCGCCAGCCCCCTCCACCGGGTCGCCTGCACGCGCCGCGTCCGCGGCGCCGGGTTCAGCGGCCACCGGCGACATCGAGCAGGGCGCCGTTGACGTACGACGCGCCGTCGGAGAGCAACCACATGATGGTACTGGCGACTTCGGACACCGTACCGGCACGCTGCATCGGGATCCCGGGCGCCATCCGTTCGATGCGGTCCGGCGCACCGGCGCTGGCGTGGATGGTGGTATCGATGAGGCCGGGGCGCACCGCGTTGACGCGTATGCCGCGCTCGCCGACTTCGCGCGCCAGGCCCAGGGTCATCGTATCGATCGCTCCCTTGCTCGCCGCGTAGTCGATGAACTCGTGCGGCGATCCGAGGCGGGCGGCAGCCGAGGAGACGTTGACGATGGCGCCTCCGGCGTGTTGCAGCAGCATGCGCCGCACCGCTTCGCGCGCGCACAGGAAGGCGCCGAGGACGTTGACTTCGAAGGTATGGCGCAGGCGTTCGGTCGTGTACTCGGTGAACGGCGCGACCTGGCCAACCACGCCCGCGTTGTTGACCAGTGCCGCGAGTTCGAGCCCGCTGGCATCGACGTCCTCGAACACTGCCGCGACACCGGCCTCGGTACTGACGTCACCCGGCAGCAGCAGTGCACGCGCGCCGGCTGCCTCGACGGCCCGCGCGACGTCCGCGGCGGCGTCCGCGTCGCTGCGATAGTTGATACCCACCGCGTAGCCCTGCTCGGCGGCCAGGGTCGCGGTCGCGGCGCCGATGCCGCGGCTGGCGCCGGTGATGAGGACGATTTGCTGCATGATGGCTGCTCCGTCGGCTGAGTGATGGCGGCCGCCGCGTCGGCGGCCCGGCACTATAGCGGATCCGATGGTGCCGCCGGGGCGCTTGCGAGGAAGATCGCGCGCAGCGGCGCGGGGTGACCTTCGACGGTGCGCGTGGCGTCGTCGGGCGCGAGACAGGCGCTGAGCGACTCGAAGCGCATCCATGGCGTACAGCGCTGCTCGGCGACGCTGGTCGGGGTGACGTCGACCACGCGTATGTCAGCGAAACCCGCCGCGCTCAGCCACTGCGTGACCAGTGCGGGCGACGGTATCTGCCAGACGTTGCGCATGCGCGCATAGCGTCCGGCCGGCACGAGTGCCTCGGCAGCGCTGCGGTCGACGACGAGCGTTTCCAGCACGAGTTCGCCGTCGGCAGCGAGCGCGCGGCGCAACTCGGCGAGATGTGCGAGCGGGTCGCGCCGGTGATAGAGCACCCCCATCGAGAAGGCCGTGTCGAAACATGCCAGGGGGCGGTCGAGGGCTGCGCTCGGCAGCGGCAGCAGCGCGACGGGTGCGTGGGGCAGGTAGCGGCGCACGGCGCGGAACTGCATCAAGGGCAACGCGCCAGGGTCGAGACCGAGCACGCAGCGCGCGCCGGCGCCGAGCATGCGCCAGGCGTAGTAACCGTTGCCGCAGCCGACATCGAGGACACGGCGGTCGGTGAGCGGCGCGATGTGCGGCGCGAGCCGCGCCCACTTGAGATCGGAACGCCACTCGGCGTCGACTTCGACCCCGAACAGGTCGAACGGTCCCTTGCGCCACGGGTGCAGGGCCATCAGCGACTCGGTCAGCGCCGAACGCGCGGCTGCCTCGGACCACGCCTCGCTGCGCAGACGCACCGCCGGGCGGGCGAACTCCGCCAGGTGCACGACGAGCGGCGGCAACGCCGCGAGCGCCGCTTCCCAGGCGGCGCGACGGCCGTCGCGGAACCATGCCGCCGGCACGGCGCCGAGGGCGTCGTCCAGCCACGCCGCAAGGCGCGGATCGGGCAGTGCGGCGGTGACAACCGCGCGCATCGCGTCCAGGTAGGGATCGTGCGGCGTCGCCGTCGTCCCGGCCGGGGCGCCGTTCATGCTGATCCGCGCCCCTCGCCCGTGCGATGATCGCCCGCCTGCAACGCCCGGAGGGCATGGCCATGGCCGGAGTCGGTGACGTGATCGACGCCGAGAACGCGCGCTGGCGCTTCGCCGGCGAGGCGAGCACCCATTTCGATGAGCACGTACGGCGCTCGATCCCCTTCTACGCCGAAGCGCACGACCTGGTCGTGAAGCTGTCCGATTTCTTCGTCCACGATGACTCGCTCGTCTATGATGCTGGCTGCGCCACGGGTACGCTGCTCGGCGCCCTCGCGGCGCACCATCAGGGGCGCGCCGTGCGCCTGGTCGGCATCGATGGCGAAGCCGACATGGTACGCCTCGCACGCCAGCGTACCGCCGGCCTGGACGCGGTCAGCGTCACGCATGCCGATATCGCCGAAGTCGAACTCGAACCCTGCGACCTGATCATCGCCTGCTACACGATGCAGTTCGTCGCGCCACGGGTCCGCCAGGTGGTCTTCGAACGCTTCTACGACGCGCTGGCCTGGGGTGGCGGGCTGATCATGTTCGAGAAAGTACGCGCACCGGATGCGCGTTTTCAGGACATGATGAGCACGCTATATACCGATTACAAGCTCGAACAGGGCTACAGCGGGGACGAGATCGTGGCCAAGACGCGCAGCCTCAAGGGCGTGCTCGAACCCTTTTCGCGCGACGGTAACCTCGGCCTGCTCGAACGTGCCGGCTTCGTCGATATCATGAGTGTATTCAAGTATGTCTGTTTCGAAGGCTTTCTCGCCATCAAGTGATACACCGGTCACGGTCGCGAGCTTTTACCGCTTTGCCGAACTGGCCGATCCGCAGGCGCTGCGCGCTACGCTCGCGGCGCGCTGCGCCGAACTCGGCCTGCGCGGTACCGTGTTGCTCGCCGCCGAGGGTATCAACGCGACCCTCGCCGGCCCGCAGGCTGGCATCGCGGCGCTGCTCGCCGAACTCACCCGTCTACCCGGCCTCGACGCGTTGCGCGTCGCACGCTCGCGGGCACCGCGCAACCCGTTCCGCCGCCTCAAGGTGCGCGTGCGGCCCGAGATCGTCACTCTCGGGATCCCGGGAATCGCGCCGCATCGGCGTACCGGGACCCATGTCGCGCCGCGCGAATGGGACGCACTGCTGGCCGATCCGCGCCTCGTCGTGCTCGATACACGTAACGACTACGAGTTCCGCATCGGCCATTTCGAGCGTGCCCTGGCGCCACCGATGCAGCATTTCCGCGAGTTTCCGCGTTTCGTCGCGGCGCAGTTCGCTGCCGGCGAGCGCCCGCCCGTCGCGATGTTCTGTACCGGCGGCATCCGCTGCGAAAAAGCCAGCGCCTACCTGCTCGAACAGGGTTTCACCGAGGTCTACCAGCTCGACGGCGGCATCCTGCGCTATCTCGCCGAAACCCCGGCCGCGGAGTCGCGGTGGCGCGGCGACTGTTTCGTGTTCGACGAACGCGTCGCTGTCGATGCCGAACTCCGGCCCGCCGGCTACGAGCAGTGCCCGGGCTGCCGCCGACCGGTCAGCGCGGCGGATCGCCGCGCGCCCGGCTACGAGGCCGGCGTCAGCTGCCCCGCCTGCCACGCCACCCTGAGCCCGGCACAGCGCCGTGCAGCCAGCGAACGTCGGCGCCAGATGGCGCTCGCCCGGGCGCGCGATACCGACCATCTCGGCGCGCTGATGCCGCGCTGAGGTCGACGGGGCGAGCGGTACGGACCTGCGGCGGCCTGCGTGCGTCAACGGCTCAGGTACTGCTCCAGCAACGCGGCGATGCGGTCGCGTCCTAGCGCCGGCGGCTCGAGCGGAAACCACAGCGCGGCCTTGGCCAGGATCAGGTCGGCGATACGCATGCCATCGAAAAAGCCGTGCTCGTCGCGGCACTGCTGCGGAAAGCGCGTCACCAGCGTCAACGCGGCACCGAGCAGCAGCTCGCGCTCGGCCGCCACGGCGCGTGCCTCCGCGACGTCCGCGGGCCGGCCCCCTCCACTGTCGGGCAGCACGCGCACGATGAACTCGAGCACCTGGGCGAACGGCGCCGGCAGGCGGCAATCGTGTTCCCGCGCCCAGGCGCCGAGACGCGCCGGTGCGACGCTGGCGTCGACCGCGCAATCGAGGTCACCGGCGAGCTGCTCGAGCAGCGCATCGGCCGTGCCGCCCAGCGTATGACGCTCGAGATGGGACGACCACGCGACCGGATCGACACCGACCAGCAGTGGCAGCCCCTCGTGTGCCAGGTGCCACACCTCGCGCCCCAGCCAGTCCTCGAAGAGCACCTGGTAGGCGACGTCGGCGGACTCTGTCGCGACGTCGACGCGCAGCGCCGCGAGGCGCTCGGCGCGCGTCGCGCTCACGGTTCGGGCCGCTCCCAGGTCACGCGATAGACCACCCCGGCATGATCGTCGGCGACCAGCAGCGACCCGTCGGCCATCGTCTCGACGTCGACCGGGCGCCCCCAGTAGGCCGCGCCCTGCAACCAGCCCTCGATGAACGGCGTATAGCTCGCCACCGTACCATCGGCGGCGAAACGCGCCACCATCACACGATAGCCGGCCTTCTCGCTGCGATTCCACGAACCGTGCTCGGCGACGAACAAGGCGCCGCGATACTCGGCCGGGAAGGCATCACCACGATAGAACTCGATGCCGAGCGGCGCGACGTGCGCGCCGAGACGCAGCGCCGGCGCCGCGTAGTCGGCCGGTGCATGCCCGGCGCCGAACTCGGGGTCGGGAATGTCACCACCATGCACGTAGGGAAAGCCGAAGTGCTGACCCGGCTCGCGGACGCGATTAACCTCGCCGGGTGGACGATCGTCGCCCAGCCAGTCGCGGCCGTTGTCGCTGAACCACAGTTCGCCCGTGTCGGGATGCCAATCGAAACCGACCGAGTTGCGTACGCCACGCGCGACGGTGCGGACATCCGCACCGTCGGCGCCCATGCTCAGGATGCTGGCGAACGGCGCCGGCGGCGCACACACGTTGCAGGGCGCACCGACCGGCACATGCAACCGTCCGTCGGGACCGAAGGCGATGAACTTCCAGCCATGATGGGTCTCGTCCGGCAAATCCGCGGTGACGATCTGCGGCCGGGGCGGATCGTCGAGCCGCGCGGCGATGTCGTCGTAGCGCAGGATTCGGTTGACCTCGGCCACGTACAGGCTGCCGTCGCGATACGCGACCCCGCTCGGCATGAACAGGTCGCGCGCCAGGACGTATACCTGCTCGGCACGATGATCGCCGTCGGCATCGACCACGGCATGGACCTTGCCTTCGCGACGCGAACCGACATACAACACGCCGTCCGGGGCCAGCGCGAGCTGGCGGGCGTTGCTCACGCCCTCGGCGTAGATGGCGATGCTGAAACCCGGCGGTAAACGCAGTCGGTCGAGGCGCGGCGTGCCTTGCGCGACGTTCGCGCCAAGCATCGCGAGCAGCGTCGCGAAGCCGATGACGGGCGCGGATGCCCGCGGCAGCCACCGTGCGTTCACGCGACTCATAGTTCCTGCGACATCCGCTCTGTGGTCACCGACAGGCGATGGATCAGCGTGCGCAGGAAGACCTTGAGGAAGCGCACCTGGCAGTTGAGCGAGACCTGGCTGATGACCGTCGAGTTGACCTTGAGCAGGGAGGTCGGCCCCCGCGCGGCGATGGTCGCGGTACGCTTGGTCTTGGCGAGATACCCCATTTCGCCGAAACAATCACCAGCGAGCAGCGTGCGCAGCTCCTTGCCGCCCTTCTGCACGGTCACCTCGCCGTGCACGATGATGTAGAACGAGTCGTCGAGATCGCCCTCGACGATGATCTCTTCGCTGTCGGCGTAATCCTGCCACTTGCCGGCACGCACGATCTCCCAGACCTCGGCGTCCGGAAATCCGTCGAAGAAATCGAGCTGCTTGACCGCCACGAACTGCTCCTGCTCGGAGATGTTCTCCTGCGGTGCCTCGAGCAGGGTATCGAATGCGCGGCTCAGATCGGAAGCGAGCTCGAGGCCCATCTGGTAACGCTGCTCGCGGTCCTTGGCCAGCGCACGGCCGAGTATCTCGACCAGGGCTTCCGGCACCTCGGAACGGAACTGGCGCACGTCCGGCGGAACCTCGTTGAGGATCCGCTGCACCAGGCGCGAGAACGAATCGGCGGCAAACGGATGCTTCCCGGCCAGCAGCTCGTACATGACGATGCCGAGCGAGAACAGATCCGTCTGGCTCGTGATGTAGTCTTCCGTGACCTGCTCGGGTGACATGTAGCGCGGCGAGCCGACCAGCCCCATGGGCATGGTCTCGGTGGAATCCATCTTGGTCAGGTGCGCGATGCTGAAATCGCCGATCTTCACATCGGCATCGCCGGTAACGAGGATGTTGGTCGGCTTGATGTCGCGGTGTATGACGCCCTGCTTGTGCGCGTAATCGAGTGCCTTGGCGCACTTGAAAATCGTCTCGACGACCTTCTCGATCGGCAGCAGTTTGTCGGCGCGACAGTAGTCCTTGAGGGTCACTCCGCCCTCGACCAGCTCCATGACGATGTAACAGGTGTCGCCATCGACGCCGGCGTCATAGATGCCGATGATGTTCGGATGGGTCAGGCGCCCGGCCGTGTGCGCCTCGTTGAAGAACATCTTGCGGTAGCGATCGCCGCCCTCTTCATCGAGGAGCTGCTCAGCGTGCGCCACCTTGAGCGCGACCTGGCGATCGACATACGGGTCATAGCCGCGGTACACCGTGCCCATGCTGCCCCGACCGATCTCTTCGAGGACTTCGTACTTACCCAATCTCTCGGGAACGTATGCGTTCATGCTTTATCGGATTCGTGAGTGGCTGCGACGCTGGGCGGCATCGAGCGCCGTTCGCGTGCCCCCGCGGGACGGGTCAGGAGGATGGCGGCCATAGTAAAGGAATTCTGAAGGCCAAGGTAGCGAGCTACCCCGCACTTCCCGGAGCCATCCCCGCGCGGCGCGTGCGCGCTAGCGTGCGCCCGGGGGCAACGTACAATGCAGCCACGGATGCGACAGAACGCTGCGAGAGAACGATGAAACACGAGGTCGAATCACGCTTCAGCAATCTCACGACGAAGGCCGCCGTGCTGCGCCGCAACAGCATCGCCGCGCTGTTCGAGCAGGATCCGTCACGGCTCGCGCGCTTCGTCGTAGAAGCCGCCGGGCTGCGCCTGGATCTCAGTAAACAGCTCATTGACGTCGCCGCGCTCGATGGCCTGCTGGCGATCGCCGAGGTCGCCGGCGTCACGGCGGCGCGGGCGGCGATGATCTCGGGCGAGACGATCAATCACACCGAGCAGCGCGCGGTCCTGCACATGGCGCTGCGCGCTGCCAGCGGCTATCCGCATGGCGCCGACGTCGCGGCCGTGCTCGCACGCATGGAGACACTGGCCGACGACATCCGCAGCGGGCGGCGCACCGGCCACACGGGACGCCGCATCACCGACGTGGTCAACATCGGCATCGGCGGCTCGCACCTCGGGCCGCAGCTCGCCTGCGATGCGCTGCGCTACGCAAGCGAGACGCCGCTCGGCGTGCATTTCCTCGCCAACGTCGACGGCGGCGAGCTCGATCGCATCGTCACCGGTCTCGATCCGGCGACGACCCTGTTCATCGTCGCCTCCAAGTCCTTCACCACCGCCGAGACGCGCCTCAATGCGACCTCGGCCCGCGCATGGCTGACCCGCGCTCTCGGCAGCAAAGCCGTCGCGCGGCACTTCGTCGCGGTCTCCTCGCGCCCCGAGCGGGCGGTCGAGTTCGGTCTCGCCGCCGAGAACGTCTTCCCGCTGTGGGACTGGGTCGGCGGACGCTACTCACTATGGTCGGCGATCGGACTGCCTATCGCGCTCGGCCTCGGAATGCCGGTGTTTCGCGAGCTGCTCGCCGGCGCGGCCGCGATGGACGCGCATTTCGTCGACGCTGCGCCGGCGCACAACATGCCGGTCGTGCTGGCGCTGGTCGGCCTGTGGAACTGCCATTGCCTGGGCGCGGAATCCTACGCCGTGGTGCCGTACGACGATCGCCTGCGCTACCTTCCCGACTACCTGCAGCAGCTCGAGATGGAGAGCAACGGCAAGCGCGTTGGCCTGGACGGCGCGGTGCTCGATCACCACACCGCCCCAATCACCTGGGGCGGACTCGGCACCAATGCACAGCATGCCTTCTTCCAGCTCCTCCACCAGGGCACGCGCCTGGTTCCGGTCGATTTCATCTGCGCCCTGGAACATCCGGCGGCACCGCGAGAGCACCACGACATGCTTCTCGCGAACTGCTTCGCGCAGGCGGAAGCGCTGATGCTGGGACGCAGCTTCAGCGGCGGCGCACCCGATGCCCGCGGCAGCGACCTCGCGCCGCATCGCGAATCGCCGGGCAACCGGCCCAGCAGCATGCTGACCATGGCGCGGCTGGACCCACGCACGCTCGGCGCCTTGATCGCGCTCTACGAACACAAGACGTTCGTGCAGAGCGTGGTGTGGGGCATCAACGCGTTCGACCAGTGGGGCGTGGAACTCGGCAAGGAGCTCGCCACCGGCATCCTCGACGAAATCACCGGCGCGGCACCGGACGCGCAGCACGATGCCTCCACCGCGGCGCTGATCGCGGCCTACCGGGCGCTGCGCGCGGGGCAGCCGGGCTAGAACCGGTCTCACGATTATTCGTGGTTGCGCAACGCTGCCGGTGGACGGCACGGCCAGTTGTGCGGCGTTTACCCGGGGCAACGGACCGCTCGCGAGACCGTCCACCTCCGCGGTGCCCGCCGGGTTCAGGTGTCGCTGGCGCGAACCATCATTTCCGTGGTGCGCGCGAGGCGTTCGATCAGCACCTTGAGGAACACCTTGCAGAAACGTAGCTGGCAGTCGGTGGAGACCTGCTCCATCAGCTTCGCGTTGACCTTGAGAAGAGCCACCGGACCATCCGCCGTGACCGTCGCGGTGCGCTTGCCGCGGCTCAGGTAGCCCATCTCACCGAAGCAGTCGCCGGCATGCAGTCGACCGAGCGCGTGGTCCTGCTTGCTCACGCGCAGATCGCCGCTGACGACGATGAAGAACGACTCCTCGTGGTCATCCTCGGCCACCATCACCTCATCGACGTCGGCCTCCAGCCACACACTCGCGCGGATGATTTCCCAGATGTCGGTGTCCGGGAAGCCGCTGAAGAAAGCGAGCGCCTTGACCCGCTCGAACTTGTCGCGCGCCGAGAGGTCTTCGGTGGGTCGTGCGAGATGGGTGAACAATGCGCTCAGGTCCGTCGCCATTTCCAGTCCCATGCGATATCGCCGCACGGTGGTTTTCTCGAGCGCGCGCACGACGATCGCTTCGAGCAGCGGCGGCGTGTCGGCGCGGAACTCGCGCATCGGCGTTGGATCCTCGTTGACGATCCTGTGCACGAGGCTGGAGAAACTCTCACCGCCGAAAGGGTGATGGCCGGTAATCAGTTCGTAGGCGACGATGCCGAGCGAGAAGAGGTCGGTCTGGCCGGTGATGGTGTCTTCGTGTACCTGCTCTGGCGACATGTAGCGTGGCGAACCGACGAAGCCCATCGGCATGGTCTGCGTCAGGTCCGCGCGCACCGCGTGCGCGATGCTGAAATCGGCGATCTTGACGTCCATGTCCGCAGTGAGCAGCAGGTTGGAAGGCTTGATGTCGCGGTGGATGACACCCTGGCGGTGCGCGTAATCGAGCGCGCGGGCGCACTTGAACACGATCTCGGCGACCTGTTCGAGCGGCAGCAGGCGATCGGGCTTGATGTGGCTGCGCAGTGTCGTTCCACCGGCAACGAGTTCCATGACGATGTAGCAGAGATCGCCATCAACACCGGCATCGAAGATGTCGAGGATGTTCGGATGATGCAGCATGCCCGCGGTATGCGCCTCGTTGAAGAACATCCGGCGGAAGCGCTCGCTGCTGTCGCGCTCCCTGAGCGCGTCGGCCAGCGCCACCTTGAGCGCCACGGCGCGATCGACGTACGGATCGTAGGCACGGTAGACGACGCCCATGCTGCCGCGTCCGATCTCCTCCTTGATTTCGTATTTGCCGAGCTTGGCTGGCACAGCGCTGGTCATGCGGACGACAACCCGGGATTGCGGGGCGCGCGTGCCGGCCCCGAACGCTCGCCGGCCAGTGCACGCCATGGGCATGTTGGCGATTGCGCTCCGGCATTGCAAGACGCGGAACAGCCCGCGGCGCGGCTGCGCGTGCGCCCGCCGGTACCGATATAATCACCCGATGAAACCGCTCCGCCGCTTCCTGCGCCTGGCCGTAGCCATGGGCGTCATCCTGACCGCGTTCGCCGGCGGTATCTGGCTGTCCGCACGCCATGCCGACGCCCCCGTCGCGAGCAGCGTCGACGGCCTGCTGTGGCCCGATCCGCCGGCGCTGCAGCCTTTCACGCTGACCGATGCCGCGGGAGAGCCCTTCGGCCTCGAGCGCCTGCGCGGACGCTGGACACTACTCTTCTTCGGCTTCACCCACTGCCCGGACGTGTGCCCGACCACGCTCGCCGAACTCGCCGCCGCGCAGACCACGCTGCGCGACCACCCGCGCTACGGCGAGCGTGGGCGAATCGCCTTCGTCTCGGTCGATCCCGAGCGCGATGACGCCGCGACGCTGCGCGCGTACGCGGATTTCTTCGCCCCCGACATGATCGCCGCCACCGCCCCGGAAGACACGTTGCGTCGCCTCACGCGGGCGCTCGGCGTCGTGTTCATGAAAGTGCCCCAGGGCGGTGACGCATACACCATGGATCACTCGGCCGGTATCTTCTTCATCAGTCCCGACCTGCATCTCGTCAGTGTCCTGACGCCACCACATTCGCGCGGCCAGATCGTCAAGCGCTTCGATGCGGTCAGCGCATTCATCGAGGAGCGCGGATGAGTCCCCGGCGCATCGTTCTCGGCGTGCTCCTGGCCATGTCCGCGGCCGCCGATGCCTGCGAGGGCCTGGTCGCGCGCGACGGCTGGATTCGGCAGCCACCACCGGGCTCATCCCATGCCGCCGGTTACCTGAGCCTGCACAACGAGGGAGAGCAGACGATCACCATCGAGAGCGTCGCCAGCCCCGATTTCGAGACCGCGATGCTGCACGAAACGCGATACAGCGACGGGCGCGCGCAGATGCGTCACGTGCACAGCCTCGAACTGGCGCCCGGCAAGCGTATCGAGGCGCGTCCGGGCGGCCTTCACGTGATGCTGATGCGTCCGCGCGTCGAGCTCGCGACCGACGCGCTGGTCGAACTGGACATCACCTGTGCGGCAGGTACGCCGCTCGCGGCGTGGCTGAGCGTGCGTCGTACGGCGCCGCCCGCCACCGCGACGACCACCGGCGAGTAGCCACGTGTCCCGCTGGTTCGTGCTGCTGCAGCACTCGCTGCCCAAGCGAGGCCTGTCCGATCTCGTCGGTTGGCTCACGCGCCTGCGCGCAGGCCCGCTCACGCAGATCGCGATTCGTCTTTTCATCCGCGGGTTCGGCGTCGACATGACCGAAGCAGCCGATCCCGAGCCGGCCAGCTATGTCACCTTCAACGCTTTCTTCACCCGGGCCCTGCGCAGCGATGCCCGCCCGCACGCCCGCGAACCGGCGGCGGTGCTGTGCCCGGCCGACGGCAAGGTCAGCGAGTGCGGTCGGCTCGACGGCGCACGGCTGGTGCAGGCCAAGGGCATCGACTACACGCTGACAGCGCTGTTCGACGGTGATGCATCCCTGGCCGCGTCGTTCGAGCACGGCGACTTCTGCACCATCTATCTCGCCCCGTACGATTACCATCGCGTCCACATGCCGCTGGCGGGACAACTCGAGGCGTTGCGTTACGTGCCGGGCGCCCTGTTCTCCGTCAATGCGGCGACCGCCGCCGCGCTGCCCGGATTGTTCTGTCGCAATGAACGCGTCGTGACCGTGTTTCGCGCAGGAGAGGAGCGTTTCGCCCTCGTCATGGTCGGCGCGCTCAACGTCGGCAGCATCGAGCTGACCGTACCTCGCGGGCAGACCTTCGCGAATCGCCCGCACGCGCGCTGGGAGGCCGGAGTCACGCACCGGCCAGACGGCCAGCCCACGCTGGATCGCGGCGCCGAGTACGGCCGCTTCAACATGGGCTCGACGGTCATCCTGCTAGCGCCGCCGGGCATGCTACGCCTCGACGACGCCGTCGTCCCGGGCCGCACGGTGCGCGTCGGACAAGCCCTGGGCTGGCGTACCGGCGGGTAGCCAGCGACAAACGCGCGCGCACGACGTGTGCCGGCGTGCCGACGCCGGGCCTTGCGTCGCACACGGCCGCGCCTCAGCGCGGCCTGCACGAGTGGGCGGGCCGTCCCGCGGGCAAGGCGCACGCGGTCCGGCTGACGCCGCTCACAGGCCCTGGATGAGCATTGCCAGGTAGCGCGCGGCGCCGCCGACCGGCGGCGCCACAACGCGTAGAGGTTTCAGCTCAGTAACGCGGGCCCCGCGAGGGCCGCTCGGCGCGCGGCTTGGCCTGGTTGACCTTGAGCGCGCGTCCCTTGACGGACTTGCCGTTCAATTCCTTGATCGCGGTATCGGCAGCCGCGTTGTCCGGCATCTCGACAAAGCCGAAACCCTTCGACTGGCCCGAAAACTTGTCCATGATCACGCTGGCGCTCTGCACGTCACCAAATTCGCTGAACAGTTCGTTCAACTCCTCGTCGGTCATGCTGTAAGCAAGGTTCCCCACATAGATGTTCATACGCATTCGCTCTTCATCGGTGTGCCTTGAGTAAAAACGCGCTGGGGAACGTGCAAGGTCACGAACAGTTCGCCAGTGGCCGATCCCCCCCGGAACCGGGTCTAGGGAAGCTCTGAACGAGTAAGCAGACATGCCCGGGGGCAATGCGCACCGCGTTCGAGAAGCACAGATTATGCGATATAAACGGGCATCGCAGAACGACGCGCAGCGCCGGCAGCAGGTAATGCAGCCACCTGTTCAGTGCTTCCACCGCGCAGAATAGGACGCGTAGAAGCAGACGGCAATGGGGTATCACACCGGCACCAGCGCACAGCGCCTGCATCAGCCGCCGTTGACCAGCATCGCGGCAAGGCACACCGACATCAGGCTGCCCGGCAGGAAGCCGAGCAGCAACACGGCGATACCGTTGACGCTGAATACCAGTCGCGCATCTTCACCTGCGCCGATCGCGGCGCGGGGCGACTCGGGCTCGTCGAAGTACATCAGCTTGATCACGCGCAGGTAATAGAACGCCCCGATCAGCGAGAACAGCACCGCGACCGCGGCCAGCCAGGCGTTGCCCGCGGCGATCACTTCCTTGAGCACGAACCACTTGGCCCAGAAGCCGGCGAAGGGCGGCAGCCCGGCGAGCGAGAACATGAGGATCATCATCAGGAAGCCGATCCAGGGACTGCGCCGCGCGAGCCCGGCGAAGTCCTGCAGCCGGTCGGCTTCCTGCCCGGGACCGGAAAGCATGATGATCGCACCGAAAGCGCCCATGCTCATGATGGCGTAGACGATGACATAGAACATCGAGGCCGCATATCCGATCGCGTTGGCGGCGATCAGGCCGAGCAGGAGGAAACCCATGTGGGATATCGTCGAATAAGCGAGCATGCGCTTGATGTTGGTCTGCGCGATGGCGACGATGTTGCCGATGGCCATCGACAGGATGGCGAGCAGGATCAACATGGTCTGCCACTCGCCGGCCAGGGCCCCGAGACCGTCGGCCAGGACGCGAATCGCCATCGCGAACGCCGCGAGCTTCGGTGCCGAGCCCAGGAACAGCGTAACGGGCGTCGGCGCTCCCTGGTAGACATCGGGAACCCACATGTGGAACGGTGCCACGCCGAGCTTGAAGGCGATGCCGATCAGCACGAACACGAGCCCGAACGTGAACAGCATGTGCCGTGATTCGTCGGTGACGGCGCCGGCAAGCACGGCGAGATCGAGCGTGCCGGCGACCCCGTAGAGCATCGACATGCCGTAAAGCAGCATGCCGGAAGCCAGCGCACCGAGGACGAAGTACTTCATCGCGGCCTCCGAAGCTTCGACGGAGTCGCGGGTCATCGCTACCATCGCGTAGAGCGAGAGCGAGAGCAATTCCAGGCCGAGGTAGACGGTCAGCAGGCTGTGGGCCGAGATCAGGACCATCATGCCGATACCGGCGAACAGGGCGAGGATGTAGAACTCGCTCTGCGTGCTGCCGCGGCGCTGGAAATAATCGCGCGCATAAAAGAACGACAGCAGCATCACGACCAGCATGAAAGACTTGAGCACTGCCGCCATCGGGTCATTGACGAAGGTGCCGTGAAACGCCAGCCCGCTCTGCTCCGGGAAGTAGATGGCAACCTGCGAAAGCACGAGAAGCACGCTGAAGACCGCGGCCCAGAACGTGACGTTGACGGCATCGGGACGGCGAAATACGTCGACGATGAGGACGAGGCAGGCCAGCGCGGTAAGCGTCGCTTCGGGCAGGACTGTCATGAAATCGTTCATGCGGCGGGACCTTACGGCAATTTCGATTGCGCGATGTGAGAGACGAGCTGCTCGACGCTTGCGTGCATCATGTCGAACAGGGGTGCCGGCCAGATCCCGAACAGGAGCACGGTCAGGGCGAGCACGGCGAGGATCAGCTTCTCACGGCCGTCGACGTCGGAGAGCTGTGCGACGGCCTTGTTGCCGACGGCGCCGAAGATGACGCGCTTGTACATCCACAGCGTGTAGGCCGCACCGAGTATGAGCGTCATGGCCGCAAGCACGGCGTACCAGACATTCGCCTTGAACGCCGTGAGGATGACGAGGAACTCGCCGACGAAGCCCGAGGTACCCGGCAGTCCCGCGTTGGCCATGGCGAACAGCATCATGAACGCGGCGAACACCGGCATGGTATTGGCGACGCCGCCGTAGTCGGCGATCTCGCGGCTGTGGACGCGGTCGTACATCACGCCCACGCACAGGAACATCGCACCGGAAATGAAGCCGTGCGAGATCATCTGGATTATGCCGCCTTCGATACCGGTAGCGGCAGCGTCCCAGCTGCCGCTGCCCGCCGCCACCTGGAACGCGATGAAAAAGCCCAAGGTGACAAAACCCATGTGGGAGATCGAAGAATAGGCAATCAGCTTCTTCATATCCTGCTGGACGAGTGCGACGAAGCCGATGTAGACCACCGCGATCAGCGACAGCGCAATCATCAACCAGTCGAAGGACATCGATGCATCCGGCGCGATGGGCAGGCTGAAGCGCAGGAAACCGTAGCCGCCGAGCTTGAGCATGATCGCTGCCAGCACGACCGAGCCGCCGGTCGGCGCCTCCACGTGCGCGTCGGGCAGCCAGGTGTGCACCGGCCACATCGGGACCTTGACGCCGAACGCCAGCAGGAACGCGATGAAGATCCATTGCTGCTCGGTCAGCGTCAGCGTGACATCGTGCATCGCCGGAATCGCGAAGCTGCCGCCCTGGAAGTAGATGTAGAGCAGCGCGACGAGCATGAGCACCGAGCCCATGAACGTGTAGAGGAAGAACTTGATCGTCGCGTAGACGCGTCGCGGACCGCCCCAGATGCCGATGATCAGGAACATCGGGATCAGCAACGCCTCCCAGAACACGTAGAACAGGATCGCGTCGAGCGCGCTGAACACACCAATCATCATGCCTTCGAGGAGCAGGAAGGAGCCCATGTACAGGCTCAGGCGATCCTTGATCACGACCCAGCCGGCGAGCACCACCAGGGGTGTGATGAACGTCGTCAGCAGGATCAGCGGTAGCGCGATACCGTCGGCACCGACGTAGTACTCGATGCCGAAAGCCGGTATCCAGGCGAGCCGTTCGACGAACTGCATCTCCGCGGTGCCGTTGTCGAAGCCCTGCCACAAGAGCAGGGAGGTGGCGAAGGTGACCAGCGAGATGAGCAGCGCATCGTTGCGCACCGCGCCGTCGTGGACGCGGCTACCCGCGAAGATGACCCACAGGCCGCCGATGATCGGCAGCCAGATGGTCAGGCTGAGAAGGGGGAAATCAGCAGACATGCTTCAGCTCTTGGTCCTGCTCGTCGTTCTTGGTCTTGCTATGCCGCGCGTCACGCGATCACGCGGTGCACGAACAGCCCGAGCAGCAGCAGCAGCCCCAGGATCATCGCGAACGCGTAATGATAGAGGTAGCCCGACTGGACATGGCGGATGATGCCCGCCCACCAGCCGATGGCCCGGGCCGAACCATTGACGATGAGGCCGTCGATCAGCGCCATGTCTCCGCCGCGCCACAACACCCGGCCGGCACCGCGTGCGCCGCCGGCGAAGAACCAGTCGTTGAAGCGGTCGAAACCGTACTTGTCGAGCAGGATGCGGTAGACCAGCGACATCGACTCCGCGACCCGGCGCGGAATGTCCGGACGCTTCATGTAGCAGTACCAGGCGGTCAGCACGCCGCCCAGGGCGAGCCAGAACGGCGGCTGCAACAGGCCGTGCGTTATCATGCCGAACACGCCGTGGTAGTGGCGACCAAGTTCACCCAGGACGTCGTGCTCGGCGCTGACCACGATACTGCCGCCGAAATAGTCGCCGAAAAGCATTGCGCCGACGAACACCGCGCCGGCGAGGACCGACGGCACCGCAAGCGCGACCAGCGGCACGGTGACGACCTTGGGTGACTCGTGCAGGTGCTCCTTGGTGTGGTGATCCATGCGCTCTTCGCCATGGAATACCAGGAAGACGAGCCGGAACGAGTACAGCGCCGTGATGAAGACACCCGAGAGCACGGCGGCATAGGCGATCCCCGACCCCGGGATGTGCGACAGGTGCACCGCCTCGATGATGGCGTCCTTGGAGAAGAACCCGGCGAACCCCGGGAAGCCGATCAGCGCCAGCGAACCGATCAGGCTGGTCCAGTAGGTGATCGGCATATAGCGCTTGAGGCCGCCCATCTTGCGCATGTCCTGTTCGTGGTGCATGCCGATGATGACCGAGCCCGCGGCGAGGAACAGCAGCGCCTTGAAGAAAGCATGCGTGAACAGATGGAAGATGGCCGCCGCGTAGGCCGAGGCGCCGAGGGCGACCGTCATGTAGCCCAACTGCGACAGCGTAGAATAGGCGACCACCCGCTTGATGTCGTTCTGGACGAGGCCCAGCAGCCCCATGAAGAACGCGGTGATGGCGCCGATCACGAGCACCACCGAGAGCGCCGTGGTCGACATCTCGAACAGCGGCGACATGCGCGCCACCATGAAAATGCCGGCGGTGACCATGGTCGCGGCGTGGATCAATGCCGAGATCGGCGTCGGGCCTTCCATCGAATCGGGCAGCCACACGTGCAGCGGCCACTGCGCCGATTTACCCATGGCGCCGACGAACAGCAGCAGGCAGGTCACGGTCAGCAGTGACCATTCGTGCCCTTCGATGACCGAGATGGTGGTGTCGGCATGCGCGGGTGCCGCGGTGAATACCGCCTCGTAGTCGAGCGACCCGAAATACATCAGCACGCAGGCGATGCCGAGCAGAAAGCCGAAATCACCGACGCGGTTGACGAGAAAAGCCTTGAGATTGGCGTAAATGGCGCTGTCGCGCGTGAACCAGAAACCGATCAGCAGGTAGGAGACCAGGCCCACGGCTTCCCAGCCGAAGAACAGCTGCAGGAAGTTGTTCGACATCACCAGCATCAGCATGCTGAACGTGAACAGCGAGATGTAGGAGAAGAAGCGCTGGTAGCCGGGGTCGTCGTGCATGTAGCCGATGGTGTAGATGTGCACCATCCACGACACGAAGGTAACGACGACCATCATCGTCGCGCTCAGCTCGTCGACGAGGAAACCGACGTGGAAGTCGATGCCACCTGTCGACAGCCAGGTATAGAGGTTCTCGTTATAGGTCGGAGCGTCTCCTACGACGATGCGCCAGAACACCAACAGCGAGAGCAGGAAGGACAGCCCCACCGCCCCGCTGGTCACCCAGTGCGCGCCCGCACGGCCGATTTGCCGGCCGAACAGGCCAGCCAGAAGCGCGCCGACCAGCGGCGCCAGAACGATGATCAAACAGAGCGTGCCCATGCGCTTATACGTTTCCTGTCCAGGCCCGTAACGACGTCCGCGACATCGCGGCTCAGCCCTTCATGAGGTCGAGGTCTTCGACGTTGATCGAATTGCGGTTACGGAACAGCACCACGAGGATGGCCAGACCGATGGCGGCTTCCGCGGCCGCCACGGTGAGAATGAAGAAGACGAAGACCTGCCCGGCCACATCGCCATTGAAATGCGAGAAGGCGATGAAGTTCATGTTGACCGCGAGCAGCATCAACTCGATGCACATCAGGAGCACGATGACGTTCTTGCGGTTGATGAAGATGCCGGCGACGCTCAGGCAGAACAGGATCGCGCCGATGATGAGAAAGTCCGCCAAAGCGAGCACGTATGATTCTCCTCAGGACTGCCGGTCTGCGTCGACCTTGACCAGGCGGACGCGGTCCTCGCGCCGCACCAGGACCTGGCGCTCGGGTTTCGGCGCCTTGGTCTGGCGGGTGGTACGCAGGGTCAGGGCAATGGCCGCGATGATGGCGACGAGCAACACCACCGCCGCGATCTCGAAGGGCCAGATGTACTCACCGTAGAGCGCGCGCCCGAGTTCGGTGGTGTTACCGTAGTCACTCGGCCGCGGAGGCGGCGCGGCGACGTTGTCGAGGCCGAAATTGGCGCGTCCGACGACGGTGCCGACAGCCACCATCATGACGATGGCCACGAGTGCGGCGACGGGAAAATAGCGGGCGAAGCCTTCGCGCAGCGCGGCGAGGTTGATGTCGAGCATCATGACGACGAACAGGAACAGCACCATCACGGCACCGACGTAGACCAGCACCAGCGCAATGGCCAGGAACTCCGCCTCGAGCAGCAGCCACAGCCCGGCACTGGAGAAGAACGCGAGCACCAGGAACAGGGCGGCGTGCACGGGGTTGCGCACCGTGATGACCATCGAGCCGGCGAAGATCAGCATGCCGGCAAAGCAGTAAAAGACTATCTGTTCGAACATCGGCTCAGGTCTTGTGGTGCACTCGTCTGGACTGTCGCCGCCTCAGCGGTAACGGGATTCGGCGGCACGATCGGCCGCGATCTGCGCTTCGAAACGGTCGCCGTTGGCCAGCAGCTTGGCCTTGGTCATGAGCAGGTCGCCGCGCTTCTCGCCGTGGTACTCGAAGTGCCGCGTCTCGACGATCGAATCCACGGGGCACGATTCCTCGCAGAAGCCGCAGAAGATGCACTTGCTGAGGTCGATATCGTAACGGGTGGTACGCCGCGTGCCGTCGTCGCGCGGCTCGGACTCGATGGTAATCGCGAGCGCCGGGCACACCGCCTCACACAGCTTGCAGGCGATGCAGCGTTCTTCGCCATTGGGGTAGCGGCGCAGGGCGTGCAGTCCGCGGAAGCGCGGCGACTGCGGCGTCTTCTCCTCCGGATACTGCACCGTGACCTTGCGATCGAACAGATAACCGCCGGTCAGGCGCAGACCTTTGACCAGCTCCCACAGCGTCAGGCTCTTGAGGTAGCTCGTAACCGTGCTCATGTCAGTACCTCCATCACGCGCCGTCGAACCACGGCGGCACTTGCCATACGACCATTGCGGACACGACCACGATCCACACGATGGTGATCGGCAGAAACACCTTCCAGCCGAGACGCATGATCTGGTCGTAGCGGTAGCGCGGGAAGGTGGCGCGGAACCACAGGAAGAAGAAAAGGAAGATCAGGGTCTTGAATACGAACCAGTGAATCCCGTCCACGAACAGCAGGCCGACCACGGGTATGCCGCTCAGGAACGGCAACGGTGAAAGCCAGCCGCCGAGGAACAGCACGGCCGACAGGCCCGAGATGAGGATCATGTTGGCGTATTCAGCAAGGAAGAACAGCGCGAACGCCATGCCCGCGTACTCGACGTGGAAACCGGCCACGATCTCGGACTCACCCTCGCTGACGTCGAACGGCGCGCGGTTGGTCTCGGCAACGCCGGAGATGAAGTAGATCACGAATAGCGGGAGGAGCGGCAGCCAGAACCAGCTGAAGATGCTCATGCCGCCACGCTGGGCTTCGACGATTTCGCCGAGATTGAGACTGCCGGCGGCGACGAGCACACCGACCAGCGCGAAGCCCATCGCGATCTCGTAGGAGACGATCTGCGCGGCCGAGCGCATCGCGCCGAGGAAGGCGTACTTCGAGTTCGAGGCCCAGCCGGCGACGATGATGCCGTACACACCGAGCGAGGTCAGGGCCAGGATGTAGAGCAATCCCGCGTTGATGTCGGCCAGTACCATCTCGCTGCCGAACGGGATGACTGCCCAGGCAGCGAGTGCCGGGCCGAGTGCGAGAATCGGGGCGAGCAGGAACAGGAAACGGTTTGCCCCGGAGGGGATGACGACTTCCTTGGTGAGCAGTTTCAGGGCATCGGCTATGGGCTGCAGCCAACCGCGCGGGCCGACGCGGTTGGGGCCGATGCGAACCTGGATGTAGCCGATGATCTTGCGCTCGGCGAACGTCAGGTAGGCGACGCAGCCCATGATCGGGATGACGATGCAAAGGATCTTGAGAACGATGATCAGCGTCGTCACGACCGGGTCGGGCAGGAAGCCGAGTTGCGCTTCGAGCATGGGCACGATGTTCATGCGGCGGCATCTCCGCTTGCGCGCGCCAGCGCGAGCGCGGCGCCGTGGATGGCGAGTTCGGCGAGCGCACCGCGCGCAGCGGCGATGACGCAGGCGCCTTCCGGCACACCCTCATCGACGACCAGGCGCGCCTGCGCCTGCGCACCGTTGGTGCCCTCGAGCATGATCGCAGCGCCGTCTTCGAGACCGAGCGCGGCGGCAGTCGCTGCATCGACGCGCAGGTTGTCGTCGCCGGCCTGCGGCATGCCCTGCAAGGCGTCGGCATGCCGCACGATGGCGTCGCTGCGGTACATCGGCACCTCGACTACCACCTCCAGTCCGGTGCCGCCGACCTCGAGGCGGCTGGCATCCAGCGTCGGCGTGGCGCGGCCCGTGCTCTTCACGTTCCCGGCGAGGTCCTCGATTTCGTTGGTGAGTTCGCTCACCTTGACCGCTTCGAAACCGGCGAGACCCAGGCGGCTGCCGAGCACGCGCAGGATCTTCCAGGCCGGACGCGCCTCGCCGCGCGGTCGAACCGCGGCGTCGAACCGCTGCCACAGTCCGTTCAGGTTGACGAACGAGCCCTCGTTCTCGGCGAGCACGGCGATCGGCAGGATGATGTCGGCCACTTCCTCGAGCGCGGCGCTCTCGTAACCGCTCAGTGCCACCACGCACTCCGCGCGGCCCAGCGCGTCGCGCATCGCGCGCGCCTCGGCGCAATCCAGTAACGGGTCGAAGCCGAGCAGGATGTAACCGCGCAGTGACGCGGCGAGCATGCCGTCGAGCGCGAGGCCGGCTTGATCGATGGCGCGTCCCGCCGGGCCACGGTGCGGCACCATCCCGGCGAGCCAGGCGCCGGCCGCATTGCCGCCGTTGGCCATGTTGCCGTGGCGACCGCCGAGCAGGCCGGCGATGGCTTCGGCAATCTGCATCAGCACGCCGCGCAGCGGGTGCTGTTCGACGCCCAGGCCGGTAACCACGACCACGCGCTCGCTCGCGGCCAGGCGCTGCGCCGTCTCGCGCAGCGCGGCGTCCTCCCGCGCATGCTCGGCGACGACGCGATCGAGCGGCGCCGGCACACTGGCACCGCGCGCCGCGGCAACCTCGGCGAGCAGGCCCGCCGCGTTCGCTAGCATGGCCGACGGCTTAACCACGTGGCTCGCGGCCAGCTGGTAGTTGAACGGCCGCTCGCGGGTGTCGAGCACCGCGACCGACGCGCCCTTGAGCGCGGCCTTGCGCAGGCGCAGATTGACCAGCGGCTGCTCGTGGCGGGGATAGGCACCCAGCAGCAGCACACCGTCCGCGTGCTCGAACTCGGCCAGCGGCGGCAGCGCGGGGAACAGCGGCTCCGCGCCCTGGTCGGTGAAATCGCGCTGACGCAGCCGGTGATCGAGATTGTGCGAGCCGAGCCCCCGCAGCAGACGCTGCAGCAGGAACAGCTCTTCGGTCGTCGCTCCCGGCGAAGCCAGCGCTGCGAGCTGATCCGCGCCGTCACCGGCGATTGCGCCGAGACGTTCGACGACCGTATCGAACGCGGTGTCCCAGTCACAGTCGCTCCAACGGCCGTCGCGCTTGATGCGCGGGCGCTGCAGGCGGGCGTCATGATTCATGCCCAGGTAGCTGTAGCGATCGCGATCGGACAACCAGGTCTCGTTGACCGCGGCGTTCTCACGCGGGATGACGCGCTTGACGACCTGGCCCTTGACGTGAAAATGCAGGTTCGAGCCGAGCGCATCGTGGGGCGCGACACCATCGCGCTGCTGCAGCTCCCAGGCACGTGCGGAGTACCGGTAGGGCTTGTTGGTCAGCGCGCCGACCGGACACAGGTCGATGACGTTGCCGGACAACTCCGAGGTCATCGCTTTCTCGACGTAGGTGCCGATTTCCATGTGCTCGCCGCGCCCGGTAGCGCCGAGTTCACGCAAACCCGCGATCTCCTCGCCGAACCGCACGCAGCGCGTGCAGTGAATGCAGCGCGTCATGTCGGTCTGCACCAGCGGACCGATGTTCTTGTCGCGCACCACGCGCTTACGCTCGGTGAACTGCGAGACGTCGCCACCGTAGCCCATGGCGAGGTCCTGCAGCTCGCATTCGCCACCCTGGTCGCAGATCGGGCAGTCGAGCGGGTGATTGATGAGCAGGAATTCCATCGTCGCGTGCTGCGCGGCAGTGGCCTTCTGCGACCGCGTGAAGACCTTCATGCCGTCCATGACGGGCGTCGCGCAGGCCGGCATCGGCTTCGGCGCACGCTCGACCTCGACCAGGCACATGCGGCAGTTGGCCGCTACGCTCAAGTGCTTGTGATAACAGAAGCGCGGAATGTAGATCCCGGCGGCGTCGGTGGCCTCGATCAGCATGGCACCCTTGCGCGCCTCGATCTCCTGGCCGTCGACTTCAATCTTGATGGTTTCGTCGCTCATGGTTCCGTGCGTCGCCGCCGCGTTCAGGCCGCGGCCGATTGCCCCTTGGCCTGCAGGATGCTGTGGCCGTGCTCGATGTAATGCGCGAACTCGTGGCGGAAGTGGCGCACGAAGCTGCGCACTGGCATCGCCGCGGCGTCGCCCAGGGCGCAGATCGTACGGCCTTCGATCTTGCTCGCGACGAGATCGAGGCGGTCCAGGTCTTCCGGCCGCCCTTCGCCCTCGATGATGCGCGTGAGCATGCGGTAGAGCCAGCCGGTCCCTTCGCGGCACGGCGTGCACTGTCCGCACGACTCGGCGTAGTAGAAGCGGGAGATACGACGCAGGACCTGCACCATGTCGGTGGTTTCGTCCATCACGATGACCGCGCCCGAACCGAGCATCGAGCCGGCCTGCGAAATGGAGTCGTAGTCCATGTCGACGCCCATCATCACCTCGCCGGGTAGCACCGGCACCGAGGACCCGCCGGGGATGACCGCCTTGAGCTGCCGGCCGTCGAGCACGCCGCCGGCGAGTTCGAGCAGCTCGCGGAACGGCAGGCCCATCGGGATCTCGAAGTTGCCCGGCTTGTTGACGTGGCCGCTGACCGAGAAGATCTTGGTGCCGCCGTTGTTGGGTTTGCCGAGCCCGGCGAACCATTCGGCGCCGTTGCGCAGGATGGTCGGCACCGAGGACAGCGTCTCGGTGTTGTTGATCGTGGTCGGCTGACCGTAGAGGCCATAGCTGGCCGGGAACGGTGGCTTGAAGCGCGGCTGTCCTTTCTTGCCCTCGAGGGACTCGAGCAGCGCGGTTTCCTCGCCGCAGATGTAGGCGCCGGCGCCGAGATGATCGTAGAGGTCGAAATCGATGCCCGTGCCGCGGATGTTCCTGCCCAGCAGGCCCTGTTCGTAGGCTTCGCGCAGTGCCTGCTGGAAACGCAGGCCGGGCTCGTCGAGGAACTCGCCGCGCATGTAGTTGTAGCCCACGGTGGCACCGATGGCATAACCCGCTATGGCCATGCCTTCGACCAGCGCATGGGGATTGAAGCGCAGGATGTCACGGTCCTTACAGGTGCCGGGCTCCGACTCGTCCGAGTTGCAGACGATGTACCTCTGCATGTCGCCCTTGGGCATGAAACTCCACTTGATGCCGGCCGGGAAACCGGCGCCTCCGCGACCGCGCAGGCCGGCGGCCTTGACCGTCTCGATGATGTCGGCCGGCGGCGTACGTTCGGAGAGGATTTTCTCCCACGCCGAGTAACCGCCGGTCTTGCGGTAGTTCTCGTAGGTCCACGGCTCGTCGAACTGGAGCGTGGCATAACAGGTCTGGTTCAGCTTGATCTCGCTCATTCGAGGCCATCCAGGATCTCGTCGACCCGCTCCGGGGTGAGATTCTCGTAGTAGACGTGGTCGACCTGCATCATCGGCGCGCCGCAGCAGGCGGCCAGGCACTCTTCTTCGCGCTTGAGGAAGATGCGCCCGTCGGCGGTCGATTCGCCGAGCTTGATGCCCAGCTTGCGTTCGATGTGACTGACGATGTCGTCGCTGCCGCGGAGCATGCACGAGACGTTGGTGCACACGGCGACGTGGTGGCGCCCGCACGGCGCGGTTTCGAACATCGAGTAGAAGCTCGCAACCTCGTAGACCGCAATCCGCGGCATGTCGAGGTAATCGGCCACGGCGTCCATCAGTGCGGTCGTGATGAACCCCTGGTTCTCGTGCTGTACCTCGCGCAGCGCGGCAAGCACCGCGGATTGTTTCTGTTCCGGCGGGTACTTCGCGACCCAGCCGTCGATGACTTCGCGCGCGTGATGGGAAAGCAGGCTCGTTGCTTGTTCGGTCATGGTCGGCGGCCCCTAGCGATCGATCTCGCCGAAGACGATGTCCATCGTGCCGATCACGGCGACGACGTCGGCGAGCATGTGGCCCTCGACCATTTCGTTCATGGCCGAGAGGTGCGCGAAGCCCGGCGCACGAGCCTTCAGGCGATAAGGTTTGTTGGCCCCATCGGAGACGAGATAGATACCGAATTCGCCCTTGGGATGCTCGACCGCGGCATAGACTTCGCCCGCCGGCACGCAGTAACCCTCGGTGAACAGCTTGAAGTGATGGATCAGCGATTCCATATCGCTCTTCATCTCGCCACGCGTAGGCGGGGTCAGCTTGTGGTCGTCGAGCATGACCGGACCGGGGTTGGCACGCAGCCACTGCACGCACTGCTTGATGATGTGCGCGGACTGGCGCATCTCCTCGACGCGCACCAGGTAGCGGTCGTAGCAGTCGCCGTTGGTGCCGACCGGAATGTCGAAATCGAGATCGGCATAGACCTCGTAGGGTTGTTTCTTGCGCAGGTCCCAGGCGATTCCGGACCCACGCAGCATCGGCCCGGTGAAACCGAGTTCGAGCGCCCGTTCCGGCGTCACGATACCGATATCGACGGTGCGCTGCTTCCAGATCCGGTTGTCCGTGAGCAGCGTCTCGTACTCGTCGACGCAGGCCGGGAAGCGGTCGGCGAAATCGTCGATGAAATCCAGCATCGAGCCCTGGCGGTTGGCGTTGAGCTCGCCGACTTCCTTCTCGTTGCGCCACTTCGACGGCTGGTACTGCGGCATCTGCTCCGGCAGGTCACGGTAGACGCCGCCCGGACGGTAGTAGGTCGCGTGCATACGCGTACCCGACACCGCCTCGTAGCAGTCCATCAGGTCTTCGCGCTCGCGGAAGCAGTAGAGGAACATCGTCATCGCGCCGATGTCGAGACCGTGCGCACCCAGCCACATCAGGTGATTCAGGACGCGCGTAATCTCGTCGAACATCACGCGGATGTACTGCGCTCGCAGGGGTGGCGTGATGCCGATCAGCTTCTCGATGGCGAGCACGTAGGCGTGCTCGTTGCACATCATCGAGACGTAGTCGAGGCGGTCCATGTAGCCGATCGACTGGTTGAACGGCTTGTTCTCGGCCAGCTTTTCGGTGCCCCGGTGCAGCAGGCCGATGTGCGGATCGGCGCGCTCGATGACCTCGCCATCCATCTCCAACACCAGGCGCAGCACACCGTGCGCGGCCGGGTGCTGGGGGCCGAAGTTCAGGGTCAGGTTACGAATCTCAGGCATCGGACGCCTCGTTCACGGGCTTCGAGGAGTGCACCCAGTCCTCTTCGCGGATGACGCGCGGCACCAGGGTGCGCGGCTCGATGCTCACCG
>Ga0180430_10000876_pt1 | contig 31438 bp, 26 predicted proteins | sample SS_ome_9_FD_132999 | JGI IMG/M metagenome (GOLD analysis project Ga0180430, IMG submission 132999) | Hypersaline lake sediment archaeal communities from the Salton Sea, California, USA - SS_1_S_2 metaG | ecosystem: Environmental > Aquatic > Non-marine Saline and Alkaline > Hypersaline >... | reverse complement strand
TGACTCGAAGGACACCACGTCGGAGAGCTTCCACACCTGCCCCGTCGCCGGAGTCACGATGTCGAGATCCAACAGATCGTTGATCCCGCTGAGATCGGCCCCCGAGGAGAGGACGATGTCGTAGGTCGAACCCCTGACGACGATATCGGTCGCCTTGCTGCCCGCCACGGCCACCTCCACCTGTTCCGCGATGTCACTCAGGGTGAGCCCGCGATCGGCCGCCTCGTTGCGCTTGACCCGCAAGATCCATTCCGGGATGCCACCCGCCGACTTGCCGATGGTGGCAATCCCGAACTCAGCCTTCCGCTTTCTCAATTCCGCCTGGAGACCGGAATCCCCGTCCGGTCCCTCGAGAACTTCCCGCAACACATCGAGATCCGGACCCCGGACTTTGATCATGATATCCCCCCCGGCCGTGCCGAGCAAGCTCTGCATCGGGTTGAGACTGGACAACTGGAAATCGAGAATGCTGTCCCGGAGAGCCGGGACGGTGTCGAGCGCGTCGATGACCGGCTGGAGCTCCGTCACCGGGACGACCACGTCATCCATGACCTGCGCCTTGTTGAACGTCGCGATCACACGGATCTCTCCGGGCGTCACCGAGATGCTGTAGCTCTCCAGGGTATCAACTTCGGCGATCGCCTCCTCGAGGCGCTTTGCGGCTTCGTCAACCGCATCGAGAGTCTGGCCCACGCGAGGTCGCGCCGACAGGGCGTAGCTCTCGACCTTCGTCTCCGGAAAGAACTCGGTCGGCGGAAGCTTTCCGACGACGATGAGGAAGAGAAAGATCATCACCCCGATGAGGGCGACACGTGCGGCCAGAAGATTCACGAACATCTTCAGGATCTGCTTGTATCCCAGGCTGATCACGGATGCCACCTTCACCAGGGGCCAGAGCACGATATCGATCAGGTTGTTGAGCAGGTCGAAGAGGGGGATCTTCACACTCATGACCTGCATCGTGAGCATGGGAATCAGCGTGAAAGCGACGAGGATCGAGTAGATCAGGGTGTAGGTGATCACCCAGGAAAGGTCCCGGAAGATCTGGCCCGCGATTCCCGGAACGAACACGATCGGAAGGAACACCGCGATGGTGGTGAGCGTACTCGACCATACCGCCGGTCCGATCTCGGTGATGGCTGACGAGATCGCCTTCTTCACCCGGCGCTCGTGTGCCATCTTGTAGAAGATCGCCTCGGTCACCACGATCGCGTTGTCCACCACCATTCCGACGGCGAGGGTGAGTCCCGCCATCGAGAAGATGTTCACGCTGATCCCGCTGGTATAGAACAACGTGAAGGTCGCAATAACCGAAACGGGCATCGAGAGAACCACGATGAAGGTGGACTGGACCCGGCGCAGGAAGATGAGGAGCATGCAACTCGCGAGGAGCAGACCCTGGACCCCGTTGCCCTTCACCATCTCGAGCGACTCCTGAATGAAGACAGACTCATCGTAGGCAACGACGACCTGGAACGGAGCCGTCGTGGCGAGATACTCGCGTAGCGGCTCCATCGGCGTACCCTCGATCGGCGTCCCGGGGATGGCGGTCGCCATCATTTCCACCGCCTCGTCGCTCACCTCCGCAGGCGGGGGCACGGAACGCTTCGCCAGTTCGTAGAGCAGTTCCGCCCGAACGCGTCGCACCTCATTACAGATCGAAACGGAGTTGCCCCCGCTCTTCTTCAGAATCCGGACCTCCACCGCCGCGAGCGACTCATCGGCACTGGCCGTCTTCAGACGCGCGAAACTCTCCGGGCTCTTCTCGACCTCGGAGGAACTCACCTCCGCCACCTCGCTCAGCCTTCGCACGGGTTCTCCCGGCCGACTCACGATCAGGTCTCCCAGCTCATCGATCGAGAAGCTACCGACAGTCCGGATCAGAAACTGTGTCGTCTCCTGCCGCAACTTCCCGCCCCGCTGTGCGATGTTCTCCCGCTCGAGAGCTTCGCGCACATCCAGGATGGAAAGTCCCGCAGCGCTCAGTTCGTTCGGGAGCACCGACACGCGCACCTCGTACTGCTTACCACCTGCGATCGCAACTGCGGCAACCCCGTCGACCCGCTCGAGACGAGGCTTGATCAACTTCTCGACCTCCTCGCGAAGATCGTCCGCATTCACCGGGTTCGGAGCCGCGGGACTCGAGGAGATGTTCAGCACCATGACCGCGCCCGCACCGGATGATGTCCGCAACACGATCGGATCATCCGCATCCTCGGGCAGGTCCTCGCCGACCTCGTCCAGTTTGGCCCGGACATCCATCGCAGCGAGATCCATATCGGCGCCCCACCCGAAAGTCAGTGCGATATCGCTCCGCTCCTCACCGGATACCGAAGTCATGCCGGCGATTCCCGTCACCGAGCCCAGCTTCTCCTCGAGCGTCGCCGTCACCGTCTGCTCGATCTCGCTACTGGCGGCCCCCTCGTAGGCGGTGAACACCACCAGCGCCGGCTGACTGACCTCCGGGAAGAGGTCCCGGGGCAATTTCATGTAGGCGGCCGCTCCGAAAAGGATCAGAACGAGCATCAGCATGAGAACGCTGACTGGTCGATTTACCGCAAAATTATTCATGGTTCACTGAGTAAGACTGGCGGTCCGCCAACGTGGTGCCACCACCTACGGGCGGCCCCGGGGACTAGAGAAACTCTTCAATCGTCGACACGATGCAGCGGGTTGCGGGCGATGTATCATTCTGCCGGCACACCTCCATGAACCGGTCCACCGCCGCAATGAGCCGAGTCGCGGAATCCGCTTCCACATAGGCAATGATGAAACTGTTGATACCGGGACCGGTCGAGTTGCCTAGCTTGGCTCCCGATTGCCCCACTCCCGTCACCCCGTGAAAGCGGGTGTAGTATTCGACGCCGCACTGGCGGAGGATCATCTCCATCTCAGCCTCGTTCGATTCGTCAAAGATCAATTCGACTCGTTTCATGATTCGCCTCTATTTTTTGGATCGGGTCAGCATGGACAAGCGGAAGCCCATGTTACTGATGAAGACGGAGAATTCGTCCATCAACGAATAGGTAATGGGGAGGGCGATCAGGGTCAGCGGCGTCGAGCAGAGAAGTCCACCCACGATGACCGCTGCCACTCCCCGGTAGAGCTCCGTTCCTTCCCCCACCCCGAGGACCAGCGGAACCATTCCGAGAATCGAGGTAAGACTGGTGATGAGGATACTGCGCAGCTTGCGGACCGAACCCTGGATGATTGCCTCATTCCGCGGGATGCCCCGGGCTCGCATGATGTTGATGTATTCAACCAGAATGATGCCGTTGTTCACCACGACTCCGCAGAGCACGACGCCCCCGACCAGTGCCGCCAGACTGGTGATTTCTCCGGCCAGATTCAGCACGACCACCGACCCGATCGCGCTGAGCGGAACGGTGATCATGATCGCCAGGGGATCGCTGAAGCGCTCGAACTGGCTGCACATGATCATGTAGATGAGCACCACCGAGATCAGGAAGGCCTTCGCCGCGTCGGAAAAGGAATCCCGCGTGTCACCGGCCGTGCTCTGAATCTCGTAATCGTATTTCTCGAGGAATCCGGGAATCTCCTGCAGATTTGCCTCGATTTGATCGGTCACGTCGCCGACCGTCTCTCCGGTGATCTCATACGGCCGGAAGTGTGACTCCATCGTGGCAGTGGGCTTCCGGTTCGTCCGCTCGAAGACGACACTTCCCTCAGCGGGGACCTCGCTGACGTTGGCGACCTCTCGAATCTCCGTCAATTCGCCGGTGATCATGGATCGCACCTTCAGGTTTTCGATCGCGTTCGCATCCATGTCGGTCTCTCCTCCGTCTCCCGCACCGAGCAACACGTTGATATCGACTTCGCGACCGTCGTCCTCGTAAACACTCTCCGCGATCACCCCGTAGGCCGAGGCGCGAATGGTCAGAGACACCTGTTCCGTCGTGAGACCGCGCTCGTGAAGCTCCTTGCGCTTGCCCTCCGTCGTGACGTTGAACTCCTTCGGTGTCTCGTAGATCCGCACTCGCTGGTAGAGCGCACTGGAGACGCTCTCCATCGCAATGAGAAGGTCCCGTTTTGCTTCTTCTTGTAGCAACTTCAGGTCATCCGCCTCGCTCAGGTTGGATGCCGACTGGCGGCGAAAAATCTTGAATGAAATCGGCGCCGCCGTTCCACCTTTCACCTTGTCGACGATGGTCACGAAAGTCTGTCCTTTCAGGTCAGGAATCGAATCACAACCCTGCCGGATCTGGTCGACGCAGAGCGAGAGGGAATTCCACTCGGGAGGGCGCATCGGCTGGAATTCGTCGATCTTCTCCCCCCTCTCGTTGCGCGCCTGGACTTTCTTGTTGGGATACAGCTTGACGAAGAGCCGCGCCTCGTCCGCCTGGACATCGGCCGACACCGACTCGACGAAACTGGCATACGGTTCCTCCTTGAAAAGCTCCTCCACCTGCCGGATCCGGGCATCGGCATAGGCGAGGGTCGAACCCACCGGTGTCTCGAATCGGATCCAGAGTTCATTGACCTGGCCCTGGGGAATGAATCCGAAACCGGGGAGGTAGCGAAGACTGAAGAGCGAAACGCTGAGGAGGATGGCAAGAGTGACGACCTTGAGGATTCCGGATGTCAGGAAGAACCTCAAAACGCCCTCGAGCATCCGCTCCAGCGACCGCTCGAGGATGATCATGAAACTGCTGATCAATGTCCAGGGAAGGGTGATGATTCGCATCACCAGCCCTTTCTGCCCCTCCTCGCCCGGCTTCTTCGGGGGCGTCAGCAGGCGCGCGCTGACCATGGGAATGAAGACGATGCCCACGACCATACTGAACATGATGGCGGCGAGGATGGCGTAGGCGAGGTCCTTGAAAATCTCCCGCATCAGGCCCGGGATGAAGAGAATCGGCAGGAACACCGCGACCGTCGTCATGGTCGAACTGATCACACCGCCAGCTACCTCCGAAGCACCGGTGATCGCCGCATCCTTGGGCGTCTTGCCGTTACTGAGCTGCTTGAAGATCGAGTCGAGAAGCACGATCGAACTGTCGAGAGTCATTCCCGCGGCGAGTCCCAGGCCACCGAGAGTCAGCACGTTACGGGACAAGCCGACGCCATTCAGGACCATGAAGGCCGAAATCATGCTGACAAGGGTGGCGATGACCAGGATGATCGTAGGGCGGACATCCCGCAGGAAGAGGATCAGGAGAATTGCGGCGAGAATCAGTCCCTGCACGATCGAGGAAATCACCATTTCCTGGGCATTGACGACGTATTCCGAATCATCCTGGGACACGCGAAGACGAAGGGTCTCCATCACCGGGTCGCCCTCGAGGGCGGCCAACTCCGCCCGGATGCTCTGCACGACGGAAACGACCGAGGCGCTCGACGTCTTCTTGATGGCGAGACCGACTGACGGCTCCCCATCGATCCGCGCGTAGGTCTCCGCATCCTTCGACGTCCTCTCGACGGTGGCCACATCGCGAATCCGCAGCACCTCGCCCGGTCCGATTCTCCCCACGATCAGGTTCTCGATGTCTTCGACCCTTTCCGCTTTGCCGATAATCCGCACCGAGGCCATTTTCCCACCCTCGATTTGCAGGTTGCCCCCCTTCTTGTTGCGAGCCTCTTCCTGCACGGCGCGAATCACGCTGAGAATGGAGAGATTGAATTGGGCCAACTTGTCGGGAAGTCCGGTGATGAGATACTCGGGCTCCGTTCCCCCCAGGACCTGCACCTCGCCCACCCCGTCGACGCGCTCGAGCCGGGGCTTTACGTTGGTGTCGGCAATGAGCCGGAGATCCTCGGTCGTGAGTCCCGCCCCTTCCTTACCGAAAATGTCGAAACGGAAGACGGGAGAAGCCCCCGGGTCGAATTTCTTGATGATAGGTTTCTGCGCGGAATCCGGGAGCTTGAGGGCATTGACCTTCTCCCTCACCTCGATCTCGGCGACGTTGACATCGGTCCCCCATTTGAACTCAAGAATGACCATGCTCTCGCCCTCGAACGAGATCGTTCCCAGCGAGGACAGTCCCGTGACCCCGTTCAGGATCTCCTCCATCGGGAGGGTGATATCCTTGTGGATGTCCTCGGGCGAGGCCTTTTGATTCGACGTGAAAACCGCGAGAGTCGGAATGGAAATATTCGGGAACAACTCCACCGACATCCGGCTGAGCGTAAAAATACCCCCCATCACCAACAAGAGCATGAACATGCACGTGGTGACCGGACGGCCAACGCTGAGGCGGATGATCTTCATCGGATGTGTTTCGCCCGATCAGACTGCATTCCCATTCCGGAATATCGGAATCGAACGCCCTACTGAACCGCCTCAGGATTTGTCACCTCGACCTTCGCGCCGTCCTGCAACGTCTCGAAGCCGTCGAAGACAATCACGTCGTCGGGGGAGAGGTCAAGCTGGGTGCCGGCCGCGGGAAGAATCTCCACGAAGGTAATTCCGTCCCGGTCGACTTCTTCACCCCGGCGAATCATCACCTGGTTCGCCTGACCTTCGGCCACATCGACCTGATAGACGTAGAACCCACCCCGGCGGCCTGCGCCGATTGCCGTAGCCGGAAGGGTAATCGCACCCTCGTTGATGTCCGTGATGAAACGAACCACCGCCTGCTGACCGGGCCGGAAATGCCGGCTCTCGTTGGCGACTGTCACCTCGACTTCGTAGTTCCGGTTCGTGGCAGTCGGGGGGATCAGGGTTACGGTTCCCTCGAATTTGTCGTCGGGGGCCCGTGGCAGCCAGACCTCGGCGGGCATCCCTTCCTTCACCAGAACGATATCAGCCTCGGAAACCGAAGTGATCACTTTCACCTCGTCCTCATACTCGAGAAGCACCATGAATCCCGTATCGGGGGTGACGGTGTATCCCTTTTTCAACTCGAGTTTGTCAACGATCCCACCCGAAGTGGCGGTCACGGCCAAGTCCTCGATCTTCGACTCTACGTCAGCGAGATCCGCCTTCACCTGTGTGACAGTCTCCTGCGCCTGGGTCACGGTGCGCTCGGCCTGCTCCTTCTCCTGCTCTCTCACGGCGATATTGGCCTTGGCATCGGTCAGGTTGGTCTGGATCTGGTCCCACTCGGCCTGAAGAAGATTCCCCCCACGATAGAGTGGCTCATTGCGGTCGTAAGCCTCCTGCGCAATCCGCAACAGGTCCTTGGCATTCGCGACCGCCGCAACCGCCTTGGCCACCTCTCCTTCCGCCTTGCCGACGTCCTCGATTGCTTGATTCACCCCGGCGAGAGCCTGAACCCGGCCTGTGCGCAGCGCCTCGGGCGCCTCGAACGTGATCAGCTTGTCACCATCCTGGACACGATCCTGGTTGCTGACGTGGACTTCCTCCACCTTCAACCCGACCTGAAACGGAATCACATCCTGGCGGGAGGGGGTCACGTTTCCGGTCTTCTCAAGCGCCACCTCGACGTCCTGGATGGTGGCTTTACCCACCACAACCGGAAAAGACCGCTCGACTGCCGGCTGAGGCTCCGTCGCGACCGTCGCGGGAGTCCCCTCTGAGCCGCCCTCCTCCTCGTCATCACCCTGACCTGTGAAGTAGAAATACCCGCCTCCACCCAGCGCCGCGAGAACAGCCAGCGTGGCTACCTTGCTCCCCATACCGCCGGACTTCTTCGCGACACCGGCCATCGCCGTCTCGCCGGCGGGCGACTCGACTGTGGGCATCGCCTCGATCTCCGGGCGCGCCACAGGAGGAGCCGCGGACGCGTCCACGATCGAAAAGTGAAACTCGTGCCCTCCGATGCGGACCGAATCACCGTCGTTCAACTTGGCACTCTGGATCCGGTCACCGTTGACGAAGGTCCCATTCGACGATTTCAGATCGTCGACCACATAGACCCCCTCGACCAGCTTGATGTCCGTGTTGTGGCGACTGGCGAGCGGGTCGTCCACCTTGATGTGGCAGGTCGGAAGTCGACCCAGCTGAATTTCGCCGTCACCAAGCCCGAAGGATTCACCTTTGAGCGGACCGGCCGTTCCCGCCAGCATACCTGTCTTCCCATCGGCAACTTTCGTGCCTTCGCTGTCGGAGACCTTACCATCCTTGTCTTCCACCTCGGCCTCGCCCTCCTCGATCGCTATCGACGTGGCGCCGATGTCGATCCTGTCGCCGACACCCACCTCGACCCGGGTGTTTGCGTCGAGCCGCTCACCTTTCAGGAAGGAACCGTTTCCACTCCCGAGGTCCTCGAAGAAATACTTCCCACCATCCGCCGCGAACATCCCGTGATGACGAGACGCCTTCGCGTCGTTGATCACGATGTTGTTATCGGGGTGCCGGCCCAGCATCCAGGTCCCGGATCCATCGAACGGGACTTCTTCAGCGACTTTATCCCCAATACGAATGACGAGTTTCATGAAAAGCGGTCTTCGGGAAATCTAGGTATGAATATGAGACGCCGGCCTACCGGCACCTCCACTGCGTGGAGTGAAGCTCAATTATCCCCCTGAACCGCCTTGTCCTAGTAATACACCAAACCCATCTCCCGAATCAAATCCGCTTCAGCCTCTTTCACATCGTAAATCGCACGCCACACCCCGATCGTCGCCATCGCCACGTCACGGCGCGCCTTGGCCACGTCACCCCGGGTCGCGTTATTCGCCTCCTGGAGTTCATTCATCATGCTCAAATTCTCGAGCGCGGCCGCCTTCTCCTTCTCGGCAACCTCGACACCCTTTACATTTTCCTGCAGCTTATTCTTGGACTCGGAAACCTTCAGGCGAATACCCGACGCGAGAGCGTCTGCCTGTGCGACGAGCTGTGCCTGCGTCGCACGGGCTTCGGCCAGCTTCCCGTTCGCCTCGACCCGCTGCTTTCCAAGCGGCAGCGACATGAACAACCCCGCCTGGTAATTCGCCCCATCCGGGACAAGGTTACCCGCAGCTGCGCGGTCCTCGGACCCGCCATCAGCTCGCGAATTTTCCGCCGTTCCCTGGAAGTAAAAAATCGGAAGACGCCCGGACTTCGCTGCCCGGGCCCCACTATGCGCCGCCAACTGGGCAGAACGCAACCGCTTCATCTCAGGGTGCCCTTCCACATCGATCGTGATGAGTGAGCCAACACTCCCCATTGAAAGCCCGTTCTTCACCGGAACCGCGCAATCCAGATCCCGCCCCATGTAAAACAGCAAATTCTCGCGCGACAGAGCCAATCCATTCTGCGCCTCCAGCAACCTCTTCTCCGCCAGGGCCACCTCAGCCTCGACCGCGAGCAACTCCGCACGGCGCGACTGGTTCGCCTCGACCCGGTCCGCCATCGCCCCGCGCTCCTCCTTCCGGGCATTCAGGGCACGCGTCCTCAAGTTGACCACCTCGTTAAACAACACCATCCGCCAATAGGCTTCACGAACATTGTAGGCCGTATTCACCTCTTTCGCTTTCGCGTTCCATGCGTCCGACTGCGCCTCGTATTTCTCCTTTCGCACCATGCGATGCGTTGTACCCCAATCAAAAATAAGCTGCGAAGCCGAAACACCATAGGCCCGCCTCCACGATCTCCCCGGATCACCATTCTCATTCACGCCGTCATCGTCCGCATCCCTGTCGTCGGGATCCGGCTGGTCCGACTGACTCAAATATCCGGACGCCTCGGGAAACCAGTTTCTTTTCTCATACTCAGCGCGGGCGAGGTGGATATATTCATCCTGGCGCGCCGCCTCCAACTCACTGTTGTTGGAGAGCGCTTCCGAGATCAGCTGATCGAGATAGGAAGACGACGGACCCTTTTCATCCCCCTCGACCGGTTCATGCGCAAGATACTCGGCCTTCCGCGCGACCATCTTCGTTTCGGGCTGCCACTCATCCTCGTCAAAGACCGGCTCGGCAACGATCGGGTTGACCTCTTCCACCACCTTGGTGACCACCCTCTCCGCGGGACCCGCCTCCGTCTCGGAAAGCAGTCCGCCGAAGAGTTGATTGAAGAGCGCCCCTTTCTTCGACTGTGGTGTCGTCACGGCCTTCGCCTCAACCGGGGTCGCCACAACAGATCCCTCGGCCTTCACCGACTCGACGTGCGCAAGCGGGAAGATCGACCCGGCCAGCGCGAAACAAATAACGGGTCCGTTTGTTCGGACGAGTGGTGGGGATTCGACTTTCTTTAGTCAATTCGTGCAATGCGCGATTTTTTCTCTACTAAAGTTGGCAGGTGATCCGTCACAGTCATGCCGCTCATTGAATCAGCAACGATTCAAGCCCCGTCGCAAGTGTGCGTCAAGAAGAATTGAGCGATGTTTCGAAAACGGTGCGTTTCAAAATTTTTTGGGACTATCCGACACCGGCCAGCCAAGGCCCGGGAAGGGAAAAGAGGGGTGTCCAACGGGAGGAAATACGCAATCTGCGACGCCCGCAAGTCTTTCAAAAACAGCCGATTACGGTTTATCCAACTCATTCACTAGACCCTTGCTTCAGGGCACCTTGGGTCTGCAGAATTTGGTCCAAGCGGGGCAAAAAGATGGTTCGCGATCGCTTTTTTTGACTTCTTGCGAATGGACGCCGACGGTCTCTCGGCGCCACCCGTTCCATTCGACCGCAACGGGCGCGTCCTGGCGAATTCGTCGCCGCAGCAGGCAGGCAATTTCGTGTCCTGTTGGCAAAAGTGTCCCGCGCCGCCAGGTCGCGTCGAGTCAGCAGCCGATAGCTCGCGTCTCGCGAACGACGTGGCTTCTTCGTGATTCCAACTCCTCTTCCAGGCGCCCGACGATTTCGTCCAAGACGCCGAAGTAGGCACGCGCCTCGTCCGTCGGCATCGTCAGCGGAGGCGCGATGCGAATCACCCGCCCCGCCAACGGTCCCAGCAGGTGGACCGCCCTGCCTTCTTCGTCGCCGCGATAGCAGGCGCGCACGATTTCATGAGCCACTTCCTCGGCGCTGGTCCCACCCACGGGTGCGCATTCCACGCCCCACACGGTGGCCTCGCCCCGAATCGCTGAAATCGCGGGATGTCTCGCCAGTTTGACGAGGCTTTCCTCAATCACGGCGGAGAGCTCCCTTCCCTGTTCCAACACGTTGGTCTGTTCGAACTCATCGAGGGTGGCCAGCACCGCCGCACACCCGAGCGGATGGGCGCTCCAAGTATCCGATCCCTCCCCGAACTGGAGGGCACCGAAGAGGTCCGCTCGTCCGACGATCGCATCGACCGGCACGCCATTGCCCATCCCCTTGCCCAGCGCGACCATGTCCGGCTCTACACCGTAGGTGGTGAAGGCGTACATCTCGCCGGTCCGACCGAAATTTGCCTGGATCTCGTCGAGGATGAAAACGATGTCGTTCTCCCGGCAGAAGTCCTGGAGCAGCTGAAGATACTCCTTCTGGGGGTGATAGGATCCGCCGCCTCCCAGGTAGGGTTCGGTGATCAGAGCGCAGATGCGGTGACCGAACTGGTGCTTCAGGGCATCGAGTTCGGCCCGGTAGGGAGCGAGATCGAGAGGCTCGCGACGCGCCTCCAGGCTCCGGCATTCCTCCTTCGGAAAGCTGATGAACCGCACTCGCGGATCCCGCTCGCGGTCCGCCTCCGACCCTGTCACTGCCCCGGCCAGCCCCTTCTTGCCGTGAAAGCCTCCCCGGGTCGCGAGAATGACATCCGATCCGGGCCTTCTCGCCATCGCCGCCCAGAGCCCCTTCTGCACCGCCTCGCTTCCACTCGCGGCCCACAGAACCTGTTCCATCCTTCCGCCTCCCGGCTGTGCCTGCATATTGGCGATCAGCCTCCGGTTGGCCTCCATCTCGACCGGGGTGACCGCGTTGTAGGAGGTCAGGGTGACCCCTTCATGAAATCCCTCCCCCCCGCTCAAATCGGAGAGCCCCATGTATTCCATCGTCCTCTTCCACCAGCGCTTGGGATGATGGCCGAGATTGGCGACGAGGACCCCCGACGTGAAATCGGCGAGTTTCCTGCCCTCGGGCGTGAAATGATAGGAACCCGCGCTCTTTTCCAGCACGGCCATGCTCGTGGTTCGCGTTCGCAGGCATTCCGGTTCCGTCTCGGCGAGGCGCTCGCGAAATCGGTTCGATTCGTCTTCTTCGGGGTGCAGGATCGCGGTCATGATGCACTGATCGGTAGGAATTTTGCACTATGGACGCGATCTATCCATCGTCCACAGCCGTGAACCGGCTATCTCGTCGAATTTTCACCCGACCGGTCAACTCACACGGCCGGAATAGAGAACCTCGCCCTGCGACTCACCGGGCCGATGCAGAACGAGACCACCATCGGGACCGTCGATGGTAACGACGCATCCCGGAACGCCGGAGGCATGTCGGGCGAGAATGGCCTCCATCGCCTGAACGGCTGCCACCGTCTGGCGATCGGCTCCCAGGTCGTTGTATGTCAGCTGTCGCATCCTCTCGATGCGGGTCTCCCGGTCGTCTTCTTTGCCGAACTCGGCATACGCCACCTCGCGGACGAATCGCTCGATCGCTTCGATACCGTAGCCCCGGCGACTTCGTTCACCCCATGGCTCCCGGAATGAACCATTGAAGTGGTTGTTGATGGAGATCTTGCTCTCATTCGGTGTCTGCCCCTCGATCGTACACTCCACCCCGCGCTTGCGGCTGTGCCCGTTCCAAACGCCGTTGTCGAAGCGAAACTGGACCTCCTGCTCGACATACCCGGGGAAATTGTCCGGGGTGACCCAACTCGTGTGGATGTCGAACGCCGCCTCGCGTCCACTCTCGTACTCGTATTCGAGGCGCAACTGCGTGGAATCCCAGGTATCGCCGTCCGGCGGCCCCACGATTCCCCGCTGCCCGGTGCAGCTGACGCGCTTCAAGGTCCCACCGAAACTGTGGTCGATCAGCTTGATGTAGTGCACAGCCACGTAGGTTCCGGGATTCCGTCCCCCGATCCACTCGGCGAACTGCTCCATCGCGATCGCCTTCGGCTCCAGGAGAACGCAGTATCCGTTGTTCACGTGGCGCAGGACTCCGTCGTGATACAGGGTCGCGAATTTCTTGTGATCCGGGTCGAGCAGCTTGTGATAGACCACTTTCGCGAGAACGCCCTTCGCCTCCGACAAGGCGACGAGTTCGTCGAGCTGGTCGAGCGAGAGTACCGAGGGTTTCTCGATGAGAACGTGCTTTCCGGCCTCGAGCGCGGCCCGTGCCGCCGGAAAATGGCGGTCGTCAGGAGTCGCGACGCACACGAAGTCGACGTCCGACCCGAGCATTGCCTCGACCGATCCCGGTTCACGAAAACTCTCGAAAGACGAGAATGTCTCCCCCGCCCGCTCGCGAAACGACTCGGCTCGCCGGCCCGTTCTCGTGGCGGTAGCCGCAAACTCGACCCGGCACACGCCAAAGGCCGGATCATAGAGACCGCGATGGGCATCCTCGAACAGAGGAGCGTAGGTCTCGTCGAAAATCATGCCCATGCCTGCCATGCCGGCCCGGAGCGTGTGGGATGAGATCAGTTCAGTTGAGTTTGCCATGATCGTCCCCAATGGCTAACGCTCCCGGCACCGCATTGGCAAGAACGCTTTCACGGCCGCCCTTCACTCCGGAATGGGATCACGTCCCGACCCGTTCCGTGTTCGCCGCGCCCGACCACGCTCCCGAGAGGAACGACACGAGGATACCAGGACGGCACGACGAGGCGAAGGGGATCGAACGAGGGATTTGAGAGGACGTGCCCAACGACGGGGCGAAGAAACGGGATGCCATTCCCGGTAGGTCCGGGCGTGAGCGAGGACGGGCCGGTCACGGGTGGTTCGTAGTCGCGCTGGCGTCGAAAGAGCGCCAGCATCGGCACCGCCAGTCTTCGCGCGATGGCAGCAACCGATTGAACCTCCTGCCGACCCACTTGACGGCGGTGGTTTCCGGGTATCCTTGTGCGCATGGATCGCCGCCATTCTCTGTCCTCCCTCGCACCCGTCGCCTGGGGAAACACGATCGCCCTTTCCTGGACCTGGGGCCTCGGGCTGTTCTTCTCCGTCCAGTTCACGGTATTGTTCGGACTCGCGGGGCTCCTCGCCTTCGCCATCCCCAATGGAATCGGACTCTTCCTGTTCGGGCTGATCACCCAGAAGATGGCCGAGCGAGGCAGCGGAAACGAGGCCCTCGCCGACTACTTCGCGAAGTGGTCACGGCCCTTCGGGCTCCCTCTGCTTCTCTATCAGGTGGCCGCCCTCTCCCTGACGATCTTCGCGTTCATCAACTACTTCCTCCGGCCGCTCGGGCTCGAACCCGAACTCCTCTTCCTGCCACTGGGGCTCCTCGTGATCCTGGCCGTGACCTTCTTCGTCGGCCAGGAATTCAACATCAGCCGCATCAAGTGGAGCCATTCCGTCCTCCTGATCGTCGCGCTTCTCGCCATCGTCGTGATCGCAATCGGGTTTCGTCCGAACCCCTTTCCCTCCGGGGTCCCCTTCACCGGACTCGAACCGTTCCAGGCCGGGACGTTCCTGGGCTACCTCGTTCCCATCAGTGTCGGTCTTCTCGTGGGTCCCTGGATGGATCTCCAGCACTGGCAGCGAGCCGTCGAGATCCGGCGCGAGGGCCACTCCGCCACGACCGCCTACGCCATCGGATCCACTCTCTTTTTCCTCATTCTCCTGATCCACGGCGGCCTGACCAACTGGGCGCTCTCCCAGGGAGCGGACCAGTTCATCAGGACGGGCCTCGTGGATTTCGCCTACGGGCACCAGATACTCACGGAGTTCTTCCATGGACAGGCGGAGACGAATCCGCTCGGGTTCGCGGCCTACGGTGTGTTCGTCTGTGTCTGCATACTCACCACACTCGACAGCGGCTACATCGCCCTGCGATGGCATTTCGAATCGACCCTCGCCAGTGGGAAAGGCATTCTCCAGAGCCTCGTTCCCAAGTCCCTGCTCACCTCTCCGATTCCCGTCTTCCTACTTTGCGCCGTGATCGCCGTTGCCGGGGTGGGTGCCGGCCTCGAGCTGGAGTATTTCATGATTCTCTACGGCTCCTTCTTCGTCGTCTACTCCACTCTCGCGATGATCCAGACCATCAAGGGAGAAGCCGAGTATCCCTTCGAGCCGCTCAAGATGTTCTGCATCGGCGTCATTTTGCTCGTCATGGTTTCGTTCGGATACCTGCAGAGCGTTCCCCTGCTGATGGTCGCGGGAGCCCTGCTTCCCGTCGGCTACGTCGCCTGGATGTGGTGCAGGAATCCCTCGACCGCACCCGCGAGCGGGACCGGAACTCCCTCCCGCGACGAGCCATCACCCGCCCAGTCCACTCCCGAACCACTTGCCAAGGCCGAGAGCCCGGCACCCGCCACCACGCCGGTGGCCACGACCGTCGTGGCAGGTGACGGACCGAGCATCGGTCACTTCGAGGGAAAACGCTTCGTTCACACCTTCATTGCCACCTATTCGGACACGAATTCCGTCGGGAACGTCTACTTCGGCATGTACGGGATGTGGGTCGGCAAAACCCGCGAGCTCTTTTTCAACCAGGTGCTCCCGAATTTCGATCTGAAGACGACCGACTACTACATCCTGACTCGATCCTTCGAACACAAGTACATGATGGAGTCCAGAGAGTTCGACACGATCCGCATCGAACTGACGGTCGGGGACTCCAATCGGAAATTCTCCACCCTCGAACATCGCGTCCTCAACGGGGACAAGAAAGTCCTCGGCAAAGGGAAGCAGACACTGATGTTCGTCTCGTCGAATGACTATTCCCTCGTCGATATCCCGATGGAAGTGCAGCTGGCGTTCGTCCCCTACGCACCCGAGGGCGCCTTCGAGGCTCTTCATGGGGGTCGCTCTCCGGCCGAATTCTCCTGAGTCGGCAGGATGGCCTGCCGCGGATCGAATGACAGAGTGCCCCCTGCGTTCGATCCCCTGTCCGGTGACGTTTTGTTCACCCGGCCGATTCTGCTGGAGAAACTGCTGAGCCTCGCGGCATAGTCGGGCATGAAGTATCTTTCCGCAGTCGCCCTCGCCTTGCTCACTTCGATCGCCGTCGCTCAGGATCCTTCCCCCGAAGTGATGACCGAAACGGTTCTCTACGGCACGGAGGAGGCCCCCCTCGAGGGCTACTTTGCCCTTCCTGCCAACCTTGGTGAGGGGGAGAAGCGCCCCGCCATCCTCCTCATTCACGACTGGACCGGCCTGCAGGACTACGAGAAGAAGCGCAGCCACATGCTCGCCGAACTCGGCTACGTGACGTTCGCCGCCGACGTCTACGGAAAAGGGGTACGCCCCGAGGATCCGGCCGAGTGCGGTGTCCAGGCGGGACTTTACCGTTCGGACCGCACGCTCTTCCGGGAACGCCTCAACGCGGCCCTCGCCGTCCTACGGGATCATCCGAACGTCGATCCTGGCCGCATCGCATCGATCGGATACTGCTTCGGAGGAACCGGGGTGATCGAGCTGGCCCGCTCCGGGGCCGACGTCAAGGGCGTCGTCTCCTTCCACGGAGGTCTCGACTCGCCCCAGCCGGAGGACGGAAAGAACATCCGGGCGAAGGTTCTCATCCTCCATGGGGCGGACGATCCTTTCGTGCCGGTGGAGAATATCGATGCTTTTCTCGCCGAAATGAACGCGGCGGGCGTCGACTGGCAGATGATCTCCTACGGCGGTGCGGTTCACTCCTTCACCAAGCCGAAGGCGGGCGACGATCCCTCGAAGGGAGCAGCCTACGACGCCGATGCCGATCGCCGTTCCTGGGCCCACATGCGCCTTTTCCTCGACGAGGTCATCGGAGCCATCGAGTGAGCCTGCCGCTCACTCGCCATGGCGCTCAGCGGCGCAGGAATCCGGCGGTCTTGTCCCGCATCCGGAGAATCGACTCCTCGCGCGAGAAGCGCTCGATCTCGCCCAGCGGGACCCACGCCAGGTCGTGCGACTCCTCGCTCACGCGATAGCTCCTGTCACCGGACTGCCGCAGGAGAAAGCGCACGTCGAAGTGGTCGTGCCCGGGTTCGTTCTTGCGGGCCGGGATCCGGTGGACGTCGAGGTCGAAGATCTCTTCCCGCTCGGGCGTGAGGGAAAGCAGCCCGGTTTCCTCCTCGGCTTCGCGCATCGCCACCGCGAGAACGTCGGGGTCACCGTCGGCGTGACCACCGGGCTGGACCCAGATATCGAGCTTGGCGTGATGGGTCAGGAGAGTCTCACCACCATCCTCGCTCACGATCCAGGCGGATCCCGTGATGTGGCCCACGGCGAGATGCCTCTCGAAGCAATCCTCGTGGTCGTTGACGAACGAGACGAACCGGTCCGTCACCTCCGACTCTTCGGGGTAGCGAAGGAGATAGGCCTCGAGAAGGCGCAGGAGGGGACGGCGTCGCATGGGGCGGACTCTACAGGTCGTTCTTCGCGGCGAAAGGAGATTCCGCGGAGTTTGCACTCTCCCGGATCCCGACGGAGGGTGGCCCATGCCGGAGGAGACGCACTGTTGCCATCAGGGTGGATCGGACGAGACACCGCGACGGATCGACTGGCTCCTGTGGATTTCCCTCGGACTCACCGGGGCGGGCATCGCGCTCTCCTTCGTGCCCGGCCTGCCCGGCTACCTCACCGAAAGAGGGGCGGAGTTCTGCCATTCGACGCGGGACTTGATGTCGAGAATGTGGTGGGGCCTGGTGCTCGGTATCGTGGCGGTGGGCTTCCTCCAGTTCATTCCCCGGAAAGCCATCAAGCGCCTCCTGGGAGACAAGGCCGATTTCACCGGGCTCCTGCGAGCGACCGTCGCCGGGACTCTCCTCGACGTCTGCAGTCACGGGGTTCTCCTCGTCGCGATGGAACTCTACCGCCGTGGTCTCAGCATCGGCCAGACCGTTGCTTTTCTCATCGCGAGTCCCTGGAATTCACTCTCGCTGACTCTCATCCTCATCGCCTTGATCGGATGGAAGTGGACACTGGCCTTCCTCGGCCTATCGCTGGGAATCGCCCTGCTGACCGGGGCCGCCTTCGCCTGGATGGAGTCCCGCGGTTTCCTCCCCGCCCATCCTCATCGCAATGCCGGCCTCGATGAAGACGACGAGGGAACTTTTCGCGAGAACGTGACCCATACCTGGCGACAACCCGGCGGCGGATGGAAAATGATCGCCGGAGCCCTGTCCGCCTCGCGCATGGTCCTGCGCTGGATCTTCTTCGGGATCGTTCTCGCATCGGCGGTGCGGGCTCTCGTCGATCCGGGCATCTTTGCCCAGTGGTTCGGCCCGACCGTCGCCGGGTTGCTTCTCACGCTGGTCGCGGCCACCTTGATCGAGGTCTGCTCCGAGGGCAGTGTCCCCCTCGCGTCGGACCTGCTCACCCGCGCCGCCGCACCGGGCAACGGCTTCGCATTTCTCATGGCGGGCGTCGCCACCGACTACACGGAGATACTCGCCGTTCGCGAATCGACTCGCTCCTGGAAGGTTGCGCTCCTCCTCCCCGCGCTGACCGTGCCACAGATCGTCCTGATCGCGTGGCTGATGAACCGGTTCGGCGGCTAATCGTCGCCGCCTGCGGCTGTCAGCGGAAGTAGCGCTCCAGAACCCGCTTTTCCGCCGGCATGAGCGAATCGCGCCAGACCGCGTCTCCGCCGGTGCCGGGCGAGGCGATCGCACCACCGTCGCGTGATCCGCCGTCCGCCGGATCGTGATCGTGTTCGGCCTCGGACAGCCCGATCAGGTCGCCGGGAGTCAGACGGGAACGGTCTTCGTTCGTCACCTTTTCCACCCTGTCCGTTTCGAGTTCGGTCTCGTCTCCGAAAAAGAGAGGGGCCTCACCGGGCCCTCTCGACACGCCCCCTCGTCCCACTCCCTCGCCCTTCTCCAATCCGAGCCGTTCCATCATCTCCGCGAGTGACTCTCCCTCGCCGATCGCCGGCAGGTCGCTCATCCCCCCGAGCCCCTCGCAGACCTGGCAGAGTGCGTCCTGCATGGCCTGCAATTCTTCGGGCGTGAGGTGCTGCAACTGCCCCTGCGACATGGCGCCGAGATCGAAAGACTCGAGGCTCTCCCTCCACTCCTCGCTCAGTGACATCTCCCCCGTCTGCAATCCCTTGATCGCCTCCCCCGCTTCGTGCGTGATCTCCTCCTGTCCTTCCCGGCCCAACTGATCCCGGTGCCGGCGGAGGGCGTCGAGGGCTCGCTCCGCCGTGGCCGCGTCGGACGCGAGACGCTCCAGTTCGCGACGCATCGCATCGCGAAGCGTATCACTCGCCTCGAGCCCCGCGTGAGAGAACCACTCCTCCTCCGGTTGCGAACGCAATTCGGCGATCTTTCCGCGCCACTCCTCGATCACCTCCTCGTCGACGAGTTCCTTCTCCTCGAGTTGATCGAGCCAGTCCTTCACCTGCTCTCGTGCCCGGGGCTCCGCGGGCGGCAGCTTTACAACGGCCTCCACCTCGGGAATCGGCACGACGGCTCCCGCTATCACCAGTCCGCTCGAGACGGCAAGGGGGAGCAAGGTGCGCGGCATCCGCCAGCCGAATCCCGAACCGGGCCTGGCCGCTCGTGCCTCCGGCCACGGTCCGAGCCGGTCGCGGGCCACCGAAAGACCGTTGGCGAGTCCCAGGCGATCCTCGAGGCGAACCAGTCCCTCCCTCTCACCGATGAAGCGCGGACGAGCCAGGACCCATCCCGCCGCGAGTGAAAGGAAGACGAGGCAGGTGACGAGGGCCACCGCCCACGGCCAGCCGCCCTCGATCTCGCCCCAGGTGCGCACGCATACCATCACCACGGCACCGGCGAGAGAAGAGAGCACGAGCCACGGCGTCGCCCGCTCGACGACCCACGCGAGATTGACCTGCCGGGCCACGCGCCGGGCCGCCCGGCGCCAAAACGATTCGGGACCGCCCTCATCCATGCCGTCAAGCTAAGGGACGAGGCGTCGAGGTGCAAGCAGACACCGGACTGCCAGGTTTGTCAGAATTCGCTCCGCCTTCCCAACCAGTCGTTCATCCGCGCCTCCGCCGCATCGATCCGGCCTCGGAGCGCATCCGAGGATATGGCCTCTCCACCTGCGGCAACCACGCCATCCTGCTCGGCGCGATCATCGGTGGCAACCGTGATGCGGTAGGTGTCCACATACTTGACCGCCAGTCGTTCGATCACGTCGTCGGCCGTCTTGTCTCCACTCGTGTAAAAAACCTGGATGCCGCCGGGTTCCCGTTCCTCCGCTGTCCTGTCGCCCCTCCCGTCGAATACCACCACGACACGGTCTCCCGCGAAGTCCTGGTAACAGGTCAATTGCTTGATCAACTCGCGATGGGCTGATCCCCTGCTACGCCGGTGCAAGGCGGCGAGGTCGGCCCACGCGTGAATGATGTTGTTCCCGTCAACGAGGAGAAACGAGGGCCGGTCATCGTCCATCGCTCTTCCCGTGAGGACACACTCACTCCTCCTCTCCGCCGGAGGAGTCCGAATCAGAATCGGGAGACGCGGGGGTGTCGTCCCCTGCGGTTTCAGGAGCCTCGTCGGCGGGCGCTTCGGGAGCCTCTTTTTCCTCCTTCACCGCCTTTTTCGCGGGCGCTTTCTTCTTGGCCGTCTTCTTCTTCGCGGAGGCCTTCTTCTTCGCCGGTGCCTTTTTCTTCGGCGCCTCACCCGCGGTTTCGACCTCGTCCTTCACCTCCTCGTCCTTACTCTTCGCCGGAGTCTCTTTCTTGGGTGCGGCTTTTTTCTTGGGAGTCTTCTTCGCAAGCGCGACCTGCTGCTTCACGACTTCCTTCTTCCGCTTGGCGTAGCGGAGACGGCGACTGCGTTTCTCGACCTTGTTGTACTGCTTGCCCATGATTGACGACCCCGGAAGACGAGGGCCGGACAGTTACGGGAAAAGGCTCGTCCCCGCAAGCGGAAATCGAGGCGTCACCGCGTCGCGGCGGCGGGCCGAAATCGGTATCCGAACTGGCGGATGGTTTCGATGTATTCGCCCGGTTCGCTCTCGATCGTCTTTCGCAGGCCCGCGACGAAACGGTCGACGCTGCGCAGGGTGACGCGCGATCCGTATCCCCACACCTCGTTCATGATCGTTTCCCGGCTGAGTGCGACGCCCCTCCGCTGGAGGAAGAAGTCGAGCAGCTCGTACTCGGTCGGCGAGAGCTTGACCGGCCTTCCGGATCCGTCACGCAGCTTGCGTGCGATCCGGTCAAGTCGATACGAACCGAACCGGTCGCACACCGCATCCTGCGATTCGGTCGCGCCTGATGCCGAGCGCCGCAGAACCGCCTCGGCCCGGGCGAGGAGTTCGCGGATGCTAAACGGTTTCGGCAGGTAGTCATCCCCCCCGACCCCGAAACCGAGGAGCCGGTCCCCCTCCTCACCCCGTGCCGTGAGGAACACCACCGGAGTCGCGACCCTCTCCTGCCGCAGGTAGCGGCAGACCTCGTAGCCATTCACCCGGGGAATCATGACATCGAGAACGATCAGGTCGATCGTGCCGTCCCGCGCTTTCTCGATCGCGGTCTCCCCGTCGGTTGCGGTCTCGACCCAGTACCCGTTTCTCGCGAAATTGTCGGCCACGCCCCGCAGCAGGGTGGCGTCGTCTTCGACGATGAGAACACGTGCCGTCATGCCGCTGCCGCCCGCCTTTCTCTTTCTTTTTTCGTTCCGGCTACCGCGAGACGGGGCAGGGTCACCCGCATGCACGTTCCGCCGGCGGCCGGAGCCTCGCCGACTTCGATGGAACCGCCCAGGATCTTCATCCAGCTGCGGCAGATCGCGAGCCCCAACCCCACGCCGGCCCTGCCACAGTCGAGGCGCGCATCGCTCCGGTAGAACTTCCGGAAGACACTGCGCCGCTCGGACCGGGCGATCCCCGGCCCCTCGTCGCGGACCTCGATTTCCACGCGGTCACCCCGCTCCATCACGGCAACCTCGGCTCGCGGGGGCTCCCCGCCATACTTGCGGGCGTTGTCGAAAAGGTTGGCGAGCACCATGCGTATCGCCCGCGTGTCAGTCGTCGCACTCACGGCGGACGACGCCACCACCACGATCTCGCCCCCTACGGAATCGAACCGCGGCCGCGCAAGGCGAACTTCCTGCTTCACGAGCCGGTCGACCCGGCACTCCTCCCACTCGAGCCGAACCTGTCCCCGCTCCAGGCGATTGTATGTCAGGAACTGGTCTGCCAGGTCGGCGATGCGTCCGTTCTCCTGCTGAAGGAGCCGGAAGTAGTCCGCCCGCGTCTCCTCGTCCAGGGCGGGATCCTCGAGGCTCTCGATGAGGACGCGGATCGCCGATACCGGTGTCTTGATCTCGTGGGAGATCGTCGCGAGAAGATCTCCCCTCAACTCGTCGATCCGGAGTTGCCGGTGAACGGCGAACCACACTCCTCCCGCACAGACCGCGACGCCACCGATGATCGTCACCGCATGCCACCAGGTCTCGCGGCGTTGCCGTGCGACGTGCCCCGGGACCTCCGCGAGCCGGTCCAGGGACACGCTCCATCCCGCGAAGGCTCCTTTCGCCACCTCGTAGACGATCGCGTGCCGCCCCAGTTCGCCGGAATCCCCCCACCGTGTCGTTCCTGTGGAATCGATCACGACCAGGATCACGTCCTCGCCGAAGACTCGTCGCAGGTAGGGAGAAAAAGGATCGCCATCCCCTCCTTCGCCGATGGCATCCTGTGAGAGCGAATACCGCTCCGCGAGCAGGGCCACCTGGTCCCGGTAGACCTGCGTGATCTCGGCCATGGTGGAGTCGCGATCCCGCGCCGCGTTCTGCCACATCACCTGGACCAGCCCTGTGGCGGGAATCAGTGGTAGGAGCGCCAGCAATACGATGAGCCACCGCACCTGCCGTTGACTGAGCCACATTCCCGACTTCACGGGCTTCATGATAGCAATTCGGTGACGGAAAGGAAAGCCGCCAGGTGAATGGGGGGCATCCCGGGGAGTCGGCACCCGCGGCACGGTGTGCTCCCGGCGCCGTCCCCGCCCCTACCCTACTTTCATCCGCCGGCAGGATCGAGAAAGGTGACATCCTCGCCCATGTATTCGACATCGAGCGCGTTCTCCTCGGGATATCCTTCCCTGGGAACAAACTTTTCCGCCCCTCGTTCACCGGCGAGTTTCACCGCGGCGGCGCTTCCCCCGACATAGCCGACGACCGCCTTTCTTCCCTCCCAGGCACCGCCCCGGCGTCCGACCTCCTCGATGTAGACGCCCGAGCCATTCGTGCCATCGGCGACGAGGGGCCAGTTCGAGCGGCTCGTGTCGAGCAGCCCGGCGACGTAGCCGTAGTGATTCTCGCCTGGTTCGAGAATCTCCGCATCGTCTTCGATCCGGTTGTCGGCCTGGCGTCCCCAGGCGGACCGGCTCACCGTGAAGATCTTCTCGTTGTCGATGTAGTATGGGATCAGGAGCCGGAACGCATCGTTCGCCGTGGCGATCTCGTCACCGGACGGCGTTTCGCCGAAGGGAAACACACCGTCGTGATCCGTCGCCCACGAGCGAAGCCCCATGACGATGCTGCGCACATCGTGGGTCGATCTCGCCATCTGGGCATTGATCATCGCGCTTCGCATCGAGGGAAAGGCGATCGCGGAGAGAAGGGCCATGATCGAGACCACGACCATGAGCTCGAGCAGGGAGAACCCGCGGACTCGGGAGGTGTAGGTATGGGTGTGAGGACAGGGATTCGGAATCATGATAGGATAGGTATTCATCGGGTTTGTTTCGGTTCCGGGCTCGCGCTCGTCGCCTCCCGGATTCGGAACCGATCCTGATCACCGTTTGTTCCCGTTCTGTTACCGTTCCGTTCGCCCTTCATGAATTCGGAAACCAATCCCCACGAGAATCCCTGGATCACCCACGAGACGCACGAGGTCTACGACAATCCCTGGATTCGCGTAACCGAGAGTCGCGTCACGAATCCCGCCGGCGGACCCGGCATCTACGGTGTCGTCCACTTCAAGAATCACGCCGTCGGCGTGGTGCCGGTCGACGAGAACGACTGCACCTGGCTGGTCGGACAGTATCGCTACACCCTCGATCGCTACTCGTGGGAGATTCCGGAAGGCGGTTGTCCGGAGGGGGAATCCGCCATCGATGCGGCCCGGCGCGAATTACGGGAAGAGACCGGCTTGATTGCGGATCACTTCGAGTGCCTCCTCGCAGGGATCACGCTGTCGAACTCCGTCACAGACGAGCGTGCGACGGTTTTCGTCGCGCGCGGGCTGCACCAGGCCGAAGCCAGTCCCGAGGAGACGGAGGATCTGCGGGTGAAGCGCGTGCCCCTCTCCGAAGCGGTGGCGCTCGTCCGCGACGGGGCGATCGACGACGCCGTCTCGGTCATGGCACTGCTCGCTCTCGCATGCCGCTGACGCACCCTCTTTCGCGGAGCGCGGAAGAAGAAGACCTACTTGGCGTTCAGTTCGGCGAGAACCTCGGGATCCCGGACGTCCGCCCATTCTCCGGTGAGCTCCACCGCAGCGAAGAGCAGCCCATCCTTCACCTGGGCGCGAATCGCGTCGGTGAGCTCGTATTCCCCGCGGGGCGACAACTCGAGCCTGGCGGTGTAGTCGAAAATGTCGGGACCGAAGGTATAGATACCCGCATTGTAATAGGGGCTGGTGGGCTCCCCCTCCTTGGGCTTCTCGATCAGGTCGGTCACCCGTCCGTCCTCGATGAACACGGCCCCTCCCTTGCGCACGTCCTCCGAAACCCGCACGGTCAGTTTCCCTCTCACCCCGGTGAAGTCGATCAGCGGAGCATAGGCCTCCGGCGGGACAAGGATATCGCCGTAACTGAGAACGAACGGATCGTCTCCGGCAAAGTCACGGGCCAGTTCGACCACCTTGCCGGTGCCGTCCTGGACGACCTGCTCGACATACTCGATCGCGCAACCGAAGCCGGCGCCGTCTCCGAAGTGGTCCATGATGACCTCCTTGCGGTAGCCCACGATGAGGAGAATCCGTTCGACTCCATTCGCCACCAGCCCTCTCACGATCGACTCGAGGATGGGGATTCCCTTCACGGGAACCATCGGCTTGGGGATCTCGTCGGTGAGCTCCCGCATCCGGGTTCCCTTCCCTGCGGCCAGCACGACGGATTTCTTGATTGTGCTCATGGTATCGGAGAATCTCGAAGATTGTCAGAGTCGTTTCACGAAAGAGGCCATCCTGTCGAAGGCCGTCTCGAGACGATCATAGGCCGTGGCGTAACAGCAGCGCACGCAGCCTTCGCCCGCCTCACCGAAGGCGCTCCCCGGAACGACGGCGACGCTCTCCTCCTCGAGGAGCCGATGCGCGAACTCGGTGCTGGTCAGGCCGAACTTCCGGATGTCGGGAAAGGCGTAAAAAGCACCACCGGGCGAGAAACAGGGTAGTCCCATTTCCTCGAATCGCCGCAGGAGGAGATTTCGGCGCTCGGCGTAGGAGCGACGCATCTTCTCCACCGAGCCGGCTCCGTGTTCGAGAGCTTCGATCCCGGCGTGCTGGCTCACGATCGAGGCGCACAACATCGAATACTGGTGCACTTTCATCATCGCCTCGGTCAGGGCGTGCGGAGCACAGGCATAACCGAGTCGCCACCCCGTCATCGCGAACGCCTTCGAAAACCCGTGCAGGAGAATGGTGCGCTCCCGCATACCCGGAAACCGTGTGATCGAGGTATGCTCGCCGGTATCGAGTCCGTGGTCTCCGCCATAGAGCAGCTCACAGTAGATCTCGTCGCTGACCACGATCAGGTCATGCTCCACCGCCAGCGCGGCGATGCGCTCCAATTCGGAGGGAGGCTCCACCGCACCCGTGGGATTCGTCGGGAAATTCAACAGAAGCATCCGTGTGCGATCCGTGATCCGAGCAGCGACATCGTCCGCCCGGAGGACGAACTCGTCCTCGACCCGCGTTTCCACCGCGACGGCGACCCCGTGGGCGAGTGCGATACTCGGGTGGTAACTGACGTAACACGGCTCGTGGTAGATCACCTCATCCCCCGGGTTCAACAAGGCACGGCAGGCGAGATCGAGAGCCTCGGAAACGCCGACGGTCACGAGGATCTCCGTCTCGGGGTCATAGTCCACTTCGAACAGTCCCGCGACATACTTCGCGATCGATCGCCGCAGGGAAGGCAACCCCAGGTTCGAGGTATAGCTGGTCTGCCCCTTCTCCAGCGAATAGATGGCCGCCTCGCTGATGTGCCACGGGGTGCTGAAGTCGGGCTCCCCGACACCGAGGGAAATGACGTCGTCGCGACCCTGCACGAGTTCGAAGAAATCGCGTATCCCCGAACGGGGAAGCGCGCGCACATGATCGGCGATGCGTTCCTCGAGTGGCTTCATCCTCAGGGCGTGACCGGAAGCCGACTTTCCTCGACAGGGCCGGAAGCCAGAAATCCGTTCTGCTTGTAGACCTTGAGTTGGAAGTGGGTCGTCGTCGAGAGGACGCCCTCGAGCGTGCTCAGCTTTTCGCTGACAAAAGAGGCGACGTCTCGCAGATCCTCGGCTTCGACGAAAACAGCGAGGTCGTATCCCCCGCTCATCAGGAAACAACTCGTCACCTGGTCGAAACGCGCCACCCGCTGCGCGAGCCTGTCGAATCCGCCCCCTCTCTCCGGGGATAGCTTCACCTCGATCAGGGCGAACACATTCCCGTTGGCGGTCATTTCGTGGTCGACCACGGCATGGTATCCGAGGATCGTACCATCGGAGGTCATCTTTTCGAGCGCGGCCTCGACCTCCGCCTCCTTCCAACCGAGACGCGTGGCGAGGTCGCTCACCGAAAGGCGGGCATCATTCTGCAGGAGTTGCAAGAGAGCTTCCATCATCAGGGGGCCGCCCGGAACCGGGCGAAAACGTCAATCACCGAAACTGATACCGACGGATCGCGCGGTATCAACAATCTCGCCCTCGGGATCCACGAGGTTCAGCTCGCTCACAGCATCCTTGATCGGAACCGAACCCACGTGGTACTGCTGGTAGCTGACCATGCGCCCGAAGCGCTTTTCCTGGATCAGGTTCACCGCCTTGACGCCGAAACGGGTTCCCAGGATCCGGTCGAGGCTGGTCGGACTGCCACCCCGCTGGAGATGGCCCAAAGTGGTGCAACGGGTATCCTTGCCGGTCAATTCCGAAATCCGGGCCGCGACCTGGTCACCGATCCCGCCGAGCCGGATCTCGCCTCCGCCCTTTGCATCCGCCGCCACCTGTTGCCCGCCCCTCGGGCAGGCGCCCTCCGCCACCACGACGAGCGAACTGTGAAAACCCCGCTCCTCCCGGGCCATGATCGCCTCGGAGATCCGGCTGTAGTCGAAGGGGATCTCGGGAATCAGGATCACGGCGGCTCCACCACCGATTCCCCCATAGAGAGCGATCCAGCCGGCATGACGCCCCATCACTTCCAGCACCATGATCCGCTGGTGACTGGACGCGGTGGTGTGGAGACGGTCGAGGGCATCCACCACGACCTGGGTCGCCGAATCGAAGCCGAACGTCATCGCGGTGGCCCGCAGGTCGTTGTCGATCGTCTTGGGGACACCGATGACCGGAAAGCCCTCATCGTGGAACTGCAGCGCCGTCGTCAGGGTGCCGTCTCCGCCGACGCAGATCAGCGCTTCGACGCCCTGGTTCGCGAGGGTCGTTCGCGCCTGTTCCATGATCTCCGACGGGATACTTCGCACTCCGCCGGCACCGATCTTCGACGAAAAACTGCCCCGGTTCGTCGTGCCCAGGATCGTCCCCCCCTGCTTGAGTATTCCCTCCGTCTTCTCGACTTTGAGAATCTTGAAACGTCCCCCCGGCAGCAATCCCTCGAAGCCGTTGCGGAATCCGAGCACCTCCCAGCCGAAGCTCGTCGCGTTGCCGACGACACCGTGTGTCACGGCATTCAATCCGGGGCAATCTCCGCCACCGTTGAGCAATCCAATTCTCATCGCGGCGGCACCAACGGCTACTTTTCTGAAATTGGCAACCGCTCCTTTGTATCGGACCTGCGACCTGCCGGGACTTCCCCGGACAGTCGCCGAAACCCCTCTTCCAGCAACGTTTCGCAACGGGCGAAGCGATCGCCATCGGCGTCGAGCAGAACCGCCACCAGTCGTCGCTCCTCTTCGCCGGAGGAAAGACGGACGGCACGCGAAGCGGTGGCGATGAGGCAGGGACCCGACAGCGAAGTCGTCCCGGTTTTCATACCATCGACCCCCCCAGTCCCCAGCAGCCGGTTCGTGTTCGTCAGCGACACCGTTCTTTCCTGTCCCTCTCTCAGAAACACCGCCTCGGCGGTCCGGGTCCCCGCAAGTTCGACAAAGCCGGGAACCCGGAGGGCGTGACAGGCGAGGAGAGCCATGTCACGTGCGGTTGATACCCCTGTCTCGCCGGGCAGGTCGAGACCGTGGGGATTCACGAAGCGGGTGTCCACCATGCCCAACCTCTTCGCCAAGTCGTTCATGCGCGATACGAATGCCTCGGACGCGTCCGTATCCGGGCCGGATACCGCGTCGCCGATGTATCGGGCGATCACCGAAGCGGAAGAATTGTCCGATGCCATCATCGCCGCGAGCAACGCGGAACGCAGCGAGATCCTGTCCCCCGGTTGCAGTCCGAGCGGGTTCGCGCCGCCGCGCAACGCTTCCTCTTCCACGGGAGCGAATTCGCCATCGTGCCGCGCGTCCGATGCGATCCACTCCAGCGCGACGACTGCGGTGGCGATCTTTGTCAGGCTGGCCACCTGCCGGTTCTCGCCGGCAGCCTCCGAATCCAGAATCCGGCCCGATGTCGAATCGACGACGAGGAAACACTCCCCGGCTATCCCGTGTCCTCCCGCCATCGCGATCACCAGGGCGGCCACTCCCGGACGAATCTTCCCCATGCTATTCATCAGGGAGAAGAAAACCGCTCCTTCCCCCCGTGCAAGCGGGCAAAAAAAAAGCCGCCCCGGGAAACAAGCCCGGGACGGCGACGACAACCGGACGCATTTGTCCGACGGCCAGGTCATCGGATCAGATCTTCGTCTTCAGGGCTTCGTATTCGCTCTGAAGCTTCTCGATCTCTTTCTGGATCGTGGCCATGCGGCCGAGAGTGTCGGCGATCTTGTTACCCGTCGACGCCCGTGCTCGCGGTTGCGCCGTCGAAACGGATTCCGTCGCCTTCGCGGCTTTCTTCGCGGACTTCTTCTTCGCACGCTTCCCGGGAGTCTTCACGCCGGCCTTCTCGAGCCAGGACTTGATGGTGATCGGATTGATTCCGAATTTCTTGGAGGCGGCGGACTGGCCACCGCGCCCGTGTTCGGCATTGTATTGCTCGATGAAGGCAACCACCTCATCCTTCTTGCTCTGCTCGTATCGTTCAGCCATATTGATTTTCTGTCAGGGGTGAAGCCGCAAACATAGTGTTCATGAAAGAGAATTCCACAGAATTTTCACAAAGCGGCGCCCTGTTCGATACGATGGAGGCCTATTTCGAGATCTAGGCACCGGCTTTTCCTTCACTCATTTTTCTCTACGCAACGACACACCCTATCAATGACACTGAAGTATTTCTCCGGAAGGACATGGTTGTCCGCCCTCCTCTTCACCGCGGTTTCTCTGCTCTCATTCTGTTGTTGGGCCTTCGGGTCTCGCGTCTTCCCGTCGGAGCTCACCCTATATGCCGCCTGTGCCGTCGTGTTCCTTCTCTTCGGCGGAGTCGCACTCTTGCCCGTAACGGCAAGTCAGTATCGATTGCGGCTTCTTTGGATATTCCCGCTGGGATTTGTCGCCTATTCCCTGTGTTGGTGTCTCGCCTGGTTTGCTCTTCGAAACACGGCGGGCGAGGTGCTTGGTTCCGCCTGCGGACTCTTCGTCCTCGCCCTGCTCTTCCGGTTTGGAGTCGGCCTTTCGTTGCCGGCCTTTCTCGCCTGGACCGTGCTCTTCACCTGGTATACAATCGGATACTACGCCGGTGATCTGGCGCACAGTTCGCTGTTGGGCAGAGGGGCCCTCGCTTGGAACACCGGGTGGGAACCCGGTACGGTCTCCACCCTCTCCCGGCTGGCGTGGGGCGCTTGCTATGGCGCCGGATTCGGCATGGGTCTCGCCCAGATCACTCAGACGTCGCGCCACACCTGACGAAGCCCCTGCAGGCAGATGCGGGACCACGTCTCCAGCCGGTCTCGGCGCTCCTCCAGCTCTTCCAGGCTGAGGAATTCGAGTTCGGTGATCTTGTCCTCATTCGAGGTCACTTCCGCCCCCGACAGGGTGAAGAGGTGAACGACACCCAGATGCACCTTTCCGACATCGTTCGAGTCATCGTTGATCAGTCCGATGATCTCGTCGTGGTAGTCGCCCACGATATTCAGCTCCTCGTCGATCTCCCTCTCCACCCCCCGGGTGTAGGTGTCCTTGTCGAGTGAGGACGACGCATGATCCGAATCGTTGATGTGCCCGCCGATACCGATCGATCCCTTGGACGCGAGACGCTGCTCCCCGCTCCCGCCCCCTCGCACATAGTGCAGGTAACGGTCCTCGTGCCGGAAGATCGCATAGGGAATGATCTGCTTGTGAGAGGGATCCTCCTCGGCCTCGTCCCGGGACAGAAAGAAGTTATTCGCCGGATCGAGTATTTCCGGGAGGTAGCGCTCCGGCTCGAGTGAGATCCCTTCGAAAGCGCCGAGACGGTCAAAGAGTTCGCGGGTGATGACCAGTACGTTCTCGTCTTCGTATCGACTCATGAGTTTCTTCGGGGAGAGCGGGCGTGACCGCGTGCTTCACGAGCGAGAAGTCAGCGCAAAGCGATAGAGGATCAAGCCCGAATTCACCGATCGGCTTCGCTCGACCCGCGTCCGCAACAGTTTCTCGAACATCTGGACCTCCATGCGAACCACGGTGGGAAATCGCTCGAAGAGCGGCTCGAGGGGATTGTGAAACTCGTCAATCGTGTCGACTCTCTCGTCCTGCCCCGCCACGAATCGCGACTGGTAGCCCTGCTTCCGGCGCTCCGCGGCCAGCTTCTCGGCCCGTTCCGCCAGCCCCCCCCCTTCGACGAGAGGCAGGAGTTCCCCGGTCCGTCGAAGAAAATAGGCGTAGAGCATCTTCTCGGCAGCATTCGGATCGAACTGTCCCGCGGCATCGAGAAGCGAGAGACACACCTCGTTTCCGATGCCCGGAAAAAGGGGATCGAGGCGCTTCGTCAGGCGATAGATCTTCTCCGGCCGGCCCACCGTCTTCGGCCGGCGCCAGGTGTCGAGGTAGCCCAGTTTCTCCATCGCCACGCAGTGCTTCTTCACCCCCATGTAGCTCATGTCGAGCGCCGCGGCCAACTCTCCCACGGACAGCCCTTTGGAACATTTGATCAGCTCGATGATCTCATACCAATGCGGCCGGCAAATGCGCCGAAGTATCTGGGAAAGTCCAGTCACGGGCTCGGGGATGGGAAAAATGGGGAAGCGGGCGGAAACCAGCACTATTTCGCAATCGGTAGGGGTGTCAATCAAACTTGCCCCGCCGGGTGTGAATGAAAGTGAAGGACAGAGCGGAGCCTCTTCCATAAAAACCATAACTTGTACTTCTTCTGTGATGCGTATCTTGGGTAGGCATGAGCCGCTCGCCCGCCCCTGATCCTGAAAAC
>Ga0180430_10000875_pt1 | contig 31461 bp, 18 predicted proteins | sample SS_ome_9_FD_132999 | JGI IMG/M metagenome (GOLD analysis project Ga0180430, IMG submission 132999) | Hypersaline lake sediment archaeal communities from the Salton Sea, California, USA - SS_1_S_2 metaG | ecosystem: Environmental > Aquatic > Non-marine Saline and Alkaline > Hypersaline >... | reverse complement strand
GAAATCCTTTCCCTGTAGATTCACATCGTATACCACCTTGGCGTCAAAACCCATATCTGCATTGACCATGAAGTTCATCTGTTTGAAGATCAACAAAATGGAAATGATAAATACCGTGGAGAACACAAACTGTGTGACCAGCAGGATCTTCCGGAGGGTAATGCGGCTGAAGAACTTCACATTGGTGATGCCCTTTAATACCGAAACCGGCTTGAATGCAGAAATGACAAAGGCAGGCAGAGCTCCGGACAGTAAGCCCGTAGTCAGGGCGAAAATCAGGAACCAGAGATAGATCCTGGTATTTTGTTCAGGCCTGATCTCCAGGAGCGACATCATTTGCATGCCTGAGAAGGCAGGCAGGAGAAATTGCAAGAGGGCAATGGCCAGAAGAAGAGATATCACAGCGATCACAAGGGCTTCGGTAAGAAACTGGAGGATCACCTGGGACCGGAATGCTCCGAATGCTTTTCGTATACCCACCTCCTTTGCCCTTAAGGTGGATCGGGCCACCGAGAGGCTGGTATAGTTAAAGGCAGCAGAAATGATGATCACCAGAGCCAGTCCGCCCAGAAAGAGTATAAAAACCTTGGGCATAAAAACACCTATTTCGTTGCCCAGAAGGGGACCCGGAACAATATCATCCAGCGGCTGGAGATAGAAGGAAAAATTGCATTCCTCATTGTCTTTGTACTGATCGATGCTGATTTGGTCCAGTACCTGCTGTATGCTAAGCAGGTCCGCATCCTTGTCAAGCAAAAGATAGATCCAGCTACCCCATCCTGTTTCCCACTGATTCACAAATCTGGGCATATCCCTTTTCAGATCTTCGATTTCAAGGGTCGGGAGCGATGCCAATACTTCCACCTGGATGTGTGATTTTTGCCTGGTCTGGGCCAGTACCCCTTTCACCTCGAAGGAAGTAAGAGAATCAATTTGGATAAATTTACCCACGGGATCTTCATCCCCAAAGAACTTATGGGCGGTCTCCCAGCTAAGCACCATGGAGTAGGGATCGTCGAGGATTCCTGTTGCCGAACCACTGGCCAGCTGAAAATCAAAAACCTCAAAGAATTCACTATTTGCATATAATCCATTGATTGCCAGCCGCGTATCCTTATACAGGCCTTCCCCGTCAAAGGTGTTATTCAGAATAACCACCTTCTCGGCCAGGGCGTAATTGTCCCTGAGCTCTGTGCCCAGCACGTAGGGATTGGAACCCATCCTCAGGCCAATACTGGCCAGGCTGTCCACCTGTTGAATGCGATATATCCGCTCACTTTTGGTGTGCATCTTATCGTAGGAATACTGGTCCTGAATGACCACGAGAATTAGCATACAGACAGACATGCTGAGGGAAAGTCCGAATATATTAATCAGGGAAAATCCCTTGTATCTTAACACGTTCCGAAAGGCGGTGAGGAGGTAATTTTTAATCATAGCAGAAAGTTGTGGTGCGTACAGGTGCTTTCACGAATAGGACGCAGGGAGGTGGTCTTGGTTACAAATTTTTTGCGGGAAATTGAAGGGCAGATGCATTTTTTCGAGTACATTGAGGCTCAACGATGACCCTAAATCCAAAGAACATGTACAAGTATTTTCCCCTATTATTCCTCGCCATGGTCCTGGCTGCCTGCGGAGTAAAGGATAGTCCCACGAAAGCAGAATCAGTAATGGATGGGCCCATTTGCCTGCATCCCGAGAATCCCCATTATTTCCAGTATCAGGGAGAAGCGCTGGCATTGATTACCTCGGCCGAACATTACGGCGCCCTGATTAACCTGGATTTTGATTATCAAACTTACCTGAAGACCTTAAGTCGGGAAGGCATGAATTATACCCGGATTTTCACCGGGACCTATTTTGAGATTTATGGCGAGAGTTTTGGCATACAGAAAAATACTCTGGCACCCAAGGAAGGCAGGGTAATCACTCCCTGGGTGAAGATGGAAGCTGAGGAGAACAATAAGGCCATGTATGACCTTAGCCAGTGGAATGAGGACTATTTTGAGAGGCTGCATGCTTTTATGGCTCTGGCAGAGGAGCTTGGAGTTATTGTGGAAGTAACCCTTTTCTCCTCCATCTATCGTGATGCCCACTGGGATATTTGTCCCCAGAATCCGGCCAATAACGTGAATATGGAAGAGCCCCTCAAGCGATTCGACGCTCAAACCCTGAATAATGGCGAGCTGCTTTCATTTCAGATTGCCTATGTAAAGAAGATGGTTCAGGAATTAAACGGCTACGACAACTTTTTCTTTGAGATCCAGAACGAACCCTGGTCGGACCATACAGTCCCGGTATATAACATTGTCAATAAGGAGGAATTGAAGGCCGGTGACTGGACCTTCAAAGCCGACTTTGCCGATGAAGCATCCCTGGACTGGCAGGAGCATATTGCCGGCGTGATTGCTGAGGAAGAAAGCTCGCTGCAGCAGAAACACCTGATTGCCCAGAATTACACCAACTTCAGGGCACCCGTACCGGAAGTAAGTGATCACATTTCAATCATAAATTTCCACTATGCCTGGCCCGATGCAGTCAGATGGAATTACCACTACAACAAAGTGCTGGGATTTGATGAATCGGGCTTTGCCGGTTCGGGCGACCTGGTTTACAGGAGGCAGGCCTGGCAGTTTATGTTAAGCGGAGGAGGACTCTTCAACCACCTGGATTATTCCTTTTTTGTGGGCAGTGAGGATGGCCTTGGTGAGAATAAGGCACCCGGGGGAGGAAGTAAAGCCTTACGTTCCCAGCTCCGGATCCTGAGTGAATTCCTGCATGATTTTGCTTTGCCCAGGCTCTATCCCAATCCAGACTGTGTGGTCAGCTCACCGGGCCTGATCCCCTTCGTACTTTCGGATAAGAACCAGAGCTACGCCCTATACCTGAGGGCCATTGGCACCCGGGAGGCCAGCCTGACTTTGCAAACAGGAACGGGCAGTTTTGAGGTGCAAACTCTCAATACCCTCACAGGTTCCTATTCCGATCCCCTGAGCATGAATGCCATAGATGGACTTTTACAAATAGAACTTGAACTTCCCGAGGGGGAACTGGCACTTAAGATTAGCAAAAAATAAGGATGGGTTCAGCCAGGGAAAGAAAAGACAATACAAAGGTCGGATTCTGGATTAGCACCTCACTGGTGGTGGGGAACATGACCGGGTCGGGCATCTTTCTCCTGCCGGCTGCCCTGGCACTCTATGGAGGAATCTCCATATTCGGATGGCTCTATACCGTTCTGGGAACCTTGTTTCTGGCCCTGGTATTTTCCAGGCTCAGCCGTTTGATCACCCGGGCAGGGGGACCCTTCTCTTACTCCCGGGAAGGGTTTGGTGACCTGGCCGGGTTCCTGGTGGCCTGGGGCTACTGGATCTCCATCTGGACCGGGAATGCGGCCATTTCAGTGGCAGGAGTAGGTTATTTATCGGTGTTTTTCCCGGCCCTGAAGGAAAATGCACTCTTTTCTGCCCTTTTGGCCATCGCTGCCATATGGTTTTTTACCTACATAAACACCAAAGCCATCCGGAAGGTGGGGGTGGTTCAATTGATCACCACCGGAATTAAAATCCTGCCCTTGTTATTGTTGGGAACCCTGGGTTATCTTTATTTTGACAAGACCCATTTCGAACCCATGAATCTGAGTGGCGAGTCCACATTCGATGCCATCACAGCCACAGCAGCGCTGGCTTTGTGGGCCTTTCTGGGATTGGAATCGGCCACCATTCCCTCAGATAAGGTCAGAAATCCGGAGAAGACCATTCCCAGGGCCACCCTGGCGGGAATTAGCCTGGCAGCGCTGCTTTACATAGCCAGCACCATAGGGGTAATGGGAATCATCTCTCCGGGCGAACTGCAGCAAAGCGCGGCTCCCTTTGCCGATGCGGCCCAGCTGGCCTGGGGTAACTGGGCCTCCAGGCTGGTGGCAGCCGGAGCGGCAGTGGCATGTTTTGGAGCCCTCAACGGGTGGATCCTCCTGCAGGGTCAGCTACCCATGGCTGCAGCCAGGGAAAAACTATTCCCTTCCAGCTTCCAAAAGCTATCCGGCAAAGGCATCCCCGTAATGGGACTGCTTATCGCCAGTGTGCTTGCATCGGTGCTGGTGAGTTTCAACTATACCCGGGGACTGGTACAGATGTTTACCTTCATCATCAAACTTTCCACCCTCAGCTGCCTTTTGCCCTACCTGTTTTCTTCCCTGTCGGAGATTATGCTCTATCTGAGGAAAAAGAAAGCCTTTGACAGGAAAAAGTTCTGGACAGCCCTTTTGATTTCCATCCCCGCTTTTCTGTATTCGGCCTGGGCGGTAACCGGTCTGGGTCGGGAAACCCTCATCTGGGGTGCAGTATTATTGGCCGCAGGACTTCCCATCTTCGCCTATCTGAAACGAAGGAGTAAAAGTCAGCAAAAGACAGATGTTTAGTCCAGGAGCCTGGAGCTCTTCACATAGTGTATATTTCTCTCTTTCAGGTATTTCAGAAAGTAATCGAAACAAACTTCGTGTTTACCCACCAACTCTGGAGGAAATACCCCTTTTTCCCGGAATAGTCCCTCCAGGAAGAGGTTGGCTGCAGCCGTGGCCGTGTAGCCAGTGGTGCGAGCCATGGAGGAAGTGCTTGTGGCGGGATCAAATTCATCGTGCATATCGTATACCACTTCCTCTTTCCGACCCTGAGCATTTTCTCCCCGTAGTGTCACCCTGAACACAGTCATTTCTGCTTCGCTTTCGCCCAGCTTCCACTCATCGAAAAGGATTTTGCAGGTAAAGTCCATGGGCCTGATTCGCTTCCCATTCACTTCAACTTCTTCGGTATTGAAGAAGCCGCTTTCCTTCAGGACCTTCACATATTCCACATGTCCCGGATAGCGCAGGGTTTTTTCCTTCATATTGGGAATATGGGGCATGGTGAATATGATGGATCTCAAGCCGTCTGAGTTAAAGGCTTCCAGGGTACCTACCCCGTCAAACTCTATGTATTCACAATCGGTGAGGGGCTCCCTGACTACCATCTGACTGTTTTCCACATAGCGGGCCGGACGGGTATATTCTTCGATTACGTCGATGGGAGAAAAGGGTGCTTTGTAGCTAAAGGGCCATTTTTTGGTCTTGGGCAATCCCCCAACCAGGCACTCAAAATCGGTGAGTTTCATGCATTCGTTGTAACGTCCCAGAATAATGTTGTCCATGCCCGGAGCCACTCCGCAATCCACAATGGCTGTCACCCCGTGTTTTTTGGCCAGGGCATCCAGATCCAGGGAGTTTTCCGGGAAAAAGGCAATGTCGATCACGTTTTTTCCGGCCTCAATGATGGATCTCAGGGTTTCGAAACCCAGAAAACCGGGCACGGCATTGACCACCAATTCAAAGGACTGGATCGTTTTCTGCAGTTTTACTTTGTCGGAGGCATCCAGGACCTGTATGCTCAGATCGCTGCATTTCTTTTTCACCCTGTCCAGTGCGTCCTGACTCAGGTCGGTAAGGGTTAGCTCGTGTTTTTTAGCCAGATCGATGGCCATGGCACTGCCTACCATACCGGCTCCGAGTACAATAATTTTGCTCATATCTGAAAGTTTAATGATTTGAAAACAGGAGACTTAAAATTGGAGAATTTTGAGGCAGAATTACAGTCCCGGGATCCTGATCCAGGGCATTTCATTGGAGGTGAGGATTCTTACAACGGACATGTAATAAATATACACTTTTTTAGATTAAGACGTCTTCTGATGAGCCATGGCAATGTATGGCACAATGGCATTGTTCATGCGGTTGCTGGTGCCGTCGTAGGTAAGCGTGACAATGGGCACGCCGGTGAGTTCCCGGATGCGCCTGGTCATGGCTTCGGTGACCAGTGCCGGACAGCAGAAAGAGGGATTTGTCTGCACGAAGAGGGCCACGTCCGGATAGTTTTCCACGATGAAAAATATCTTCAGGATGTTGTCGTAGGATTCACCCCCGTGCAGGAGACTGATATTGAAGTTCTCCAGCCTCTTTTCAAGTTCCCTGGGTTTAATGACCGGAGCGGGTCCCAGGTACTTTTGAAAAGGCTTGTAATATCGTTCGTCCATGTATTTGACCAGATTGAGCAGGATCCTGTTCAGACTGGTTTCCACATATTCTTTCCTGGCATAAGCACGACGGAACATGTTTTCTATGGTAATTTTTGTATAGTCGTGGTAGGGGGTAAGCAGGGCTTCTCCTCCTGCATCTTCAATGTCTTTCACCAGATCCTGGTTCATCACATCGTTGTCTCTCACAAACAGATCCCCGAAGATTGCCACCAGGGGCTTGCGATTTTCCCGGTCGTATTCGATCTGATCGATCAGATCTATTCCCTCCTTGATGGCTCTTTCCAACGAATATTCCCCTGAAAAGGCTTCCACAAGAATCCTCTGAACCTCCTGAAAAACCTGGTCGGTTTGTCCCGGTACTAGTTCATAGGGGCGTATCCGACATGCCACCTTTCTGAACAGTCCCCCCAGCATGTAGGCAAAATAGGCATGATAGGTAAGGTTCACCGATAACTCCCGGTGGGTAATCTTACCCGAATACACCGAGGCCTTTTCGAAGCCCTTTCCGTAGTTTTCCAGTGTTTTTTTGATGTGGTAAGGGTATTGACGCAGGTTACAGCTGATATAGCCTTCGGTCATCCATAAAATGGTATTGGCCGGATCCAGCTTATGTTTTTCGATGTAATCGATGTAATTCTGGGCAATGATATTGATGGGAAGACACTGTCCGGTGTTATGAACCATGCTTTTTCGGATTCCAAGCTCGGTGGGCTCAAGCTCCCGGGCATCGATCCCGGCTCTTCGCAGGTTGGCTGCCACCATGGGACTCACAAAGGTATCCCAGTTGGGTATCAGCAGGGTTCTTCCCTGGATCTTTTTGTCCACTTTGGGCATAAGGGAGCCCAGGTCGGCTTGCGGAATAGCTTCTTTCCTGGCAGAGTGGTTACGAAAGGATCGCAGTGCAGCTTCTATCCGGGTTTCGTAGCCCGTATTGGAATCGTGTTCGTCAATCTGTATGATCAGGAAGGGTTTCCCGTAGAGGTTCATCATCTCCTGAAAGTAGTCAATGATGAATGAGTCCGGCGCGCATTTAAAGGCTGTAATCAGCACCGGGTAAAGGTTCGGAGTTCTTGCTGCCAGCTCGGCTGCCCGCAGAATGTCGGCTGCAAAATGCCAGGGGATCTTTTCCAGCAAAGCGTTAAATTCCTTGTTGACTTCCGGGTCGACCGGCAACATATCCTGGTACCAGGCATCTATGCCCATCCCAGTAAATATATCCGGGATCCCTTTGTTCAGTGTATCGGACAGTACTACATAAGGCCGGCCCAGCAAAACCACCGACACATCTCCCGAGGGATCAAAGCGAGAATGAAACATCCCTTTCAATCTCCGGGTCATTTGCTTTGCTTCACCCTCTGCATTTTTCAAGGCTCTCATTACCCTGAGCAGGTTGAAGCGGGTAAATCCCATATCGTACAATTCCTGAAGCAGCAACCTGGCATTGTGTTCGCGAGGTTTATCGAAATTCAGCAGGGGACTGATAAGCTTATCCTTTACCTTCGAGTCTTCCATGTGAGCCAGGGAGGCACTGAACTGGGTGTAGTAGCAAAAATTCTGTTCCCGTTTTTCGGGCTTGACCCTTGCCTCCAGGTATACCGGCATAAAGACGTAATCGCACTTTTCTCCCAAATAGCTCACATGACCGTACATAGCATCTACGGGAGCACAAAACTCGGCACCTGCGATCTTCTTTCCGGTCTTGAGGGAATCCCTGAAATTTTCACTGGTCTGGAAGGGTATATCCAGACTTCTGAAGAAAGCGGTCCAGAATGGAAGGTCCTCCAAGAGGTGCAAAGAGGCAGGCATGCCCAGCAGTTTTTTCCCTCTGGCAGCTTGCTGGGCCTTTTCTCTCTGTCGCCTCCTGAGCTTCCGCCGTTCCTTCATAAGCTCAAAGCTGCTGTGCTCCATGCTGACAAATTTCTGGGTCTCATAATCCCTCCCGCAGAGAAAACCATAGGCTTGCTTATCGCCATTGATAGCTGCCACGCTGATGGTACACTTGTTAAGGCACAGATCACAGCTTTCGGTTTCCACCGGTATGACTTTTTTGTACAGATCGAGGCCCCGGAAAGCAGAATCTTCAAGTTCTTCTTCCCTTAGGAGCAGGGCCGTTCCTAAAGCACCGGTGAGGTGACACAGGGGGGATATGAAGATCTTCTTCCCCAGTCTTTGTTCAAAAGCTGCCGCCAGGGCCCTGTTTTTGGCCGTGGCTCCCTGGAAGCAGATAAAATCGCCTATATGTGCTTCGCTGGCCACCTTTTTCAGATAGTTTTCCCGCACCGAGTGAATCACCGTGGTCAGCACTTCTTCCACTTTATAGCCACGGCTAAGAAGCTGATTGATATCTCGCTCCATAAATACCGTACAACGGTCGCTGGCCAGAGGGGCTTTTTTACCCATGGCCAGACCTTCATAATCCTTCAGTTCAACTCCCAGTCTCCCTGCCAGCTCCTCGATAAAACTTCCGGTTCCTGCGGCACATACCGTATTCATATGTGAAAAGGTTACCACCCCGTCTTTCATCTGTGTGAACTTGGCATCCTGTCCCCCGATCTCAATGATGGTATCGGTCAAAGGATTCAGTTCGTAGGCAGCCCGTGCATGGGCTGTTATCTCATCGTAATCCCGGTCAGCTCCCACAATTCCGGCAATAAATTTCCTGCCTGAGCCTGTTGTACCGACCGCCTTAAATTGGTAATGGCTTTGGCTTTGCCCGGCCAGGTGATCCATGGCCTCGAACAGCGCCTGAACAGCTTTCAGAGGTTGCCCTGAAGTGTAGGTATAAAAACCTGCATATGCTTCTCCCCCTTCCGTGAGCAAAACGGCCTTGGTACTGGTCGATCCCACATCGATGCCCAGGTAGTACGGTCTTGATCCCATATCCTCTTTCATGTACAGATCCACCTGCACATTTCCCGTATGATCGCTTCGTGAGGGCTGATAGAGGTAGTGCTCAGTCATCCCATTTTCCTGCTTATCAGGGGTATAATGCTGAAGGGCCGGGTAAAAATATTCCAGTTTTTCCTGCCTGGCCAGGATGTGTTCCAGGTCGGGCCCCTTCGTATTCTTTTGGGATTTCAGTTCTGTTTGCAGTAAGAGGGCGGCGCCAAGGGCTGGCCAGTACTCCGAAAGTGGATGGACATGAATCTCCTTATTAACGATCCTCTGCAGATGCCTTACGACCGACTGGTTTTTGGAAACACCGCCTGACATATATATGGGAGATTCAGGCACTGCCTTGTTAAAGAGGGTGTCGGCAATGTTGTCGGCAAGGCCCTTGCAGAGACTGTCACATATGGCTTCCAGGCCATAGCCCTTCTGCTGGGCATGGATCAGATCGGTCTTGGCAAACACGGAACACCGGGCAGCAATATCAGGTATGGCTGTGCTGTTTTTTAAGGCCATATCGGAAAGGTGAGCTGTGTCTTTAAGGTTGAGTCGAAGTGCCTGCTGGTCCAAAAAACTACCCGTCCCCGCGGCACAGGAAGAACTGTGGCTGGTCTGGAGGTAGTGTCCCTTGCCATCCATTTCAATGAGGTAGAAACGCTCAGCACCCACGTGCAGGATCGACCGGGCATGCAAATCCAGGAATGAAGCTGCCTCCATCAATGCCACCTGCTGGTCAAAGACTTTCACCTGCCCGCTAAAGTGCGATTTACCCGAAGGAGAGGCCACCCCTAGAACCTTCCTTTTCCTGTAGGGCCTGAGCATGCTTTCCAGGGTAGGACGAATGTTACCATGATGGAGCCTGTAGGAGTGTTCCAATAGTCCTCCTCCGGCATCCAGGGAAACCACTGAGATCGATACAGAACCCACATCGATCCCCAGAACAAGGTTCATATTTGTGGACGTAGCTTTACCCATACATCAGCAAGGTCTAGCAATAAATTTACGGAAAAATAATGGAGTGCCGGAAGGGCTGATAGCTCGCCATAGTATTTCAGAATTTAGTAATTTTAGAACTGTTTGCACCCGAGCTTGTTATAGAAAACAAAAAAGAAATGAATAAACTCCTGTTCCTGGCCTTCTTCTTCCTGGTCTCCTGCTCCGTCGTACCCATGACAGGCAGGAAACAATTTGTGGCCATCCCTTCCTCCCAGATGATATCCCTGAGTAATGATAGTTATACCAGGGTGATGAAAGAAGGAAAACTATCCAGCAACCAGCAGTACGTGAATTCGGTGAGAAGGGTGGGTGAAAGGTTAACCGTGGCTGTGGAAGCCTACCTGAAACATAACAATCTGTCTGCCTATACAGAAGGATATCAGTGGCAATACAACGTTCTGGAATCGGATGAGTTAAATGCCTGGTGCATGCCCGGGGGACAAATTGCCTTTTACGAAGGAATACTGCCGGTTTGCCAGGATGAGCATGGAATAGCTGTGGTGATGGGTCACGAGATTGCACATGCCGTGGCGCAGCATGGAAACGAAAGAATGTCTCAGCAGCTTGCCCTGCAAATGGGGGGCATAGCTCTTTCGGAGGCATTAAAAACCCAAAAACAGGAAACCATCGATCTGGCAATGATTGCCTTTGGTGTGGGAGCCCAGGTGGGAGTTCAGCTTCCCTACTCCCGCCTGCATGAAAGTGAAGCAGACGAGCTGGGCCTGTACTTTATGGCCATGGCAGGCTACGATCCGCAAAAAGCCCCTGCCTTCTGGGAACGCATGGAAGCAAAATCATCTGCACGTCCGCCCGAGTTCCTTTCCACCCATCCCGATCCTTCCAACAGGATTGCCAAATTGAAGCAACACATGCCCAAAGCACTGGAGTATTATAATTCAAGTAAATAATACACCTAGATCATTGGATTCACCATTCTTGTCTGGATAGGCCTTGAACTGAGAAGACACAGACGGCTCCAATTCTTTTTATGATTTCATTAACAACTACTTAGCATCCTTTTGCCTTAATTTTAGGTAGTCACGTTTGACATTATATAAAAGGGATGAAGAAAAAAGCCATTTCAATACTTCTCTATCGCCATCGGTCTCACGATGGGATTTCACACAAATTCTTAAACAGCCAGATTCCAATTTCGATCATTGGAAGCAGAAAATGATCTTGTCGTCAAAAAGGCCTGTTAACAAAACGTTAAAAGGTGCTGTGGGAATAACTTTCCCAGCCTTGAATTGTTTGCTGTGCACCAAATAGTTAGACAACACCACACTGTATTTATTTCACCAGGTTAAACTCTGAAGCATGAAACACATTTACCACCTAACACGCATCCCCCGTATACTTTCTTTCCTACTTTTCCTGACACTAAGTTTTACTGTATCAAATTATGCCTACGGCCAGGATCAGGAAGTAGTTTTATTTGTTTCCTGTGTGGAGGATCTGGGCAATGGAGATTATGTGGCTTATTTTGGCTACGATAATCCAAATCCGGAAACCGTTACAGTTCAACGCAAGCGAAGTTACATCGCTTACAACTACGACAGGGATACCAAATATGTGTTAAACACCTTTGAACCAGGTGTCCATGAAAAGGTCTTCAGTTACGAGTTTTCGGGAGACGATTGGGTGAGGTGGACCGTTAAATTCTCCAACAGATATACCGACATTGTCCGCGCTGACAGCAATTCCGAGTTTTGTGTTAATGAGTTACCCATCATCCCCGGTTATAATCCGCCTGAAGGAGGAAAACAGTTCGATTCCAAGATTGGAGCTGAGCTAACTTCCCTGTATAATGTCTATGCTTTCGATCCAGCGAATTTTGCGGGGGCCACCGATGCCATATTTCAACTGGAAGGCTCCAGGGTACTGATTGAAGTAGTATCCTACGACGGACAGTTTTCTGAAATGATCTACAGCCTCGACAGCCTGGGCTTCGAAAAGGAGACCTCGGTTCCCGGTCGAAATCACGCCACCGGCTGGGTGGAGATTGGAGATCTTCTTAAGCTCAATGAATTTGCAGATCTGTATTACGCCAGACCGGTCTATCCCGGTATAAGCAATTACGTCGTACCTCCCACTGGAGTGACCAAAAGCCAGGGGGACTTTGCCATCCATTCCGATTTTGCCCGACTGGGCTTTGAGATCGATGGATCCGGAGTAAAGATTGGAGTACTGTCCAATAGTTATAACACAAAAAATACAGCCCACATAGATGTGCAAAATGGTGATCTTCCCGGCTCAACCAATCCCAACCTGTATACAAGCGAAGTTGAGGTGCTAAAGGATATAATCCCTACAAGCGGGCCTTTATCCGACGAAGGGAGAGCTATGTTGCAGATTATACACGATGTGGCTCCCGGAGCAGAATTGGGCTTCCGCACCGGTTTCCTGGGCGAATTGGATATGGCTCAGGGAATCAGGGAACTGGCCGATGCCGGTTACGATGTGATCGTGGATGACCTTAGCTACGTGACGGAACCCTTCTTCAGGGATGGAGTTATTTCGCAAACCATCGATTCCGTAGTCAGTGAAGGAGTAACATTCTTTTCTTCAGCAGGTAATTTCGGGAGAAGCTCCTATGCCGGTGAGTTTACTCCGGTTGCTGCTCCGGTCAGCATAGGAGGGGAAGCTCACAACTTTGCTTACCTTTCAGGAGGTCCAGCGGATGTTTTTCAGGCCGTGGAACTACCTCCGGGATCCTATATGATGGTTATGCAGTGGGACGATGGATCTGATCCAAGCATGAACACCACTCAGACTGACCTGGATATCTTCCTTTCGGATGACATAGGATCTGCCCGTCTGGGTTTCAACAGGGAGAATATTGGAGGCTTTCCCATTGAAGTAGTGCCTTTCTCGGTTGCAGGGGATACCGTAATTTCAAATATCGTGGTTGCCAGGGCAGCTGGTTCTGCGGTGAATGTTCAATTCAAATACATCATCTTCCGCGGAGGATCCCAATTCAAGATGCTCGAATACGGTGATCAGGGGAATTCTACCATCGTAGGTCACCCCAATGCTGACGGAGCCATCTCGGTGGGTGCAGTTCGTTTTGACAAGAACCAGATCTACAGTCCCGGCGTCTACACAGAACCCGTGATTATGTCTTTCTCCTCGGTGGGAGGAACTCCGGTGAACGGTGTTGTAAGGGCTAAGCCCGATATTACGGCACCCAATGGGGTAAATACCACCATCGACCTGGGGAACGGAGACTGGGACAGCAGCATCGATCCCGACACCTTATTCCCAAATTTCTTTGGTACTTCGGCAGCTTCACCTCATGCCGCCGGCGTCGCCGCACTATATATTGAAGCCAAGGCAAAATTCGACCTCGACAGCACAGTGGGTCCGGCAGATATCCGGAGTGTTTTAAAGGCTACAGCCCTTGATATGGAAACTCCGGGTGAGGACCTGATATCTGGTGCGGGTTTTATTCAGGCCCATAAGGCAATAATGACCTTTGCCTATCCCTCACCCTATGTGGGGAGTCTTATTGCCGCAACTGACAGCCTTTCTTCATTAGGTGACTCCATTGTACCCTTCACCTTTACTTTATCGGGTGACTTCTTTACGGATTCGACCCAGGTACTTTTCAGAGGAGAACCGCTGGATTCGGGAGTAGTGATAACGGATGAAAATACCATTATCGTGAGCCATCCCGGCTTCCTGGGACAGCCGGTTGTTCAGGCATATACGCCTTCCATTTCCGAAAGCGGAATTGATGGTGGCTATTCGGAAGAATGGTATTTCTCCGATACCGTAAAATATAAGGTGATCATAACTGCCAACAACAGCGATAAAAAATATGGAGAAGTACTACCTGATTTTTCATCCTTCATACAGCTTATAAATGAGGATCAGGACACCCTTTCGCTTGAGCAGGCTGTGCAGAATGGCATTGTATTGCAGCAGGAAGCCGACCGACTGTCGGGTCTTAGTTACAGTCTGCCTGCCACAGACACTTCCGATGCAGGTATATATTTCATTGCTCCCTCTATTTCTCCAGCCCTGGGTTCCGACAGCCTGTATACGGAGGTGGATTTTGCCATTTCCGAGAAGTACAAGCTGGAGTATGTGAACGGGAACCTGATCGTGGAAAAACTTGCCCTTAAGATTACCCCTCAAGATGTTACTATTACCTACGGGGACTCCATACCCCAGGGAGGATTGAGCTTTGACTATGAATTTGGTGATTCGCTCTTAAGCATACCCAATCCCGGGCTCATCCTGAATTCGGTCCAGCAGGAACACGGCGATGCCCTGACCAATGAAATTGCACTGGTCCGCGGTATTGCCATGGTTAATGGCATCCCTATGATCAGGGGCATAGCCATGGTCAATGGGGTAACCATGTTAAGAGGTATCGCGCTGGTGAATGGTGTGGAAGTAAGAGTGGAAGTTGAAGGTGCAGATACCACAGTTTATGTGGCAGGTGAGCCTGTAGTTAATGCAGGTACGCTTATCCGTGGCATAGCCATGGTCAATGATCTGCCCTTTGTAAACATGACTGAAATTGTGAGAGGTGTTGCCCTGGTCAACGGAGATCAGATTACCCTTGAAGACGGTTATATCACCGAGCTAAACGGAGATGCCTCTCTGGTGAACGGATCGGTACCTGCCATCCGGGGCATTGCTATGGTCAACGGACCCGGAGTACGAGGAATTGCCCTGGTGAATGGGGTAGAGGTACTTGTATCCGAGTCGGGTGTGACCACCATTGACGGCGATCCTGTGCCTGCTGAAGGTGTAGCCCTGGTAAATGGTATTCCAACCATCCGGGGGATTGCCTTGGTGAATAGCTCATTGATCTCCAGGGGTATTGCCCTGGTGAACGGACTGGAAGTGCCCATTGAAAATGGCATTCCCACCATCCGAGGCATTGCCATGGTGAATGGAATTCCCATGCTCAGAGGAGTGGCCCTGGTGAATAACTTGGAAGTCAGGGTGGAAGATGGAGAGGTAAGTGAGGTCTTTGAGAACGGTGTTCTGGTGAATGGTCTGAACCTCAGCCGGGGAATTGCCATGGTCAATGGTGTAGCCCTGGTCAACGGCTTTGGATCCAGCAGAGGCATTGCCCTGGTGAATGGAATTGCAATGGTGAATGAATTTGGCGACGGAGAGGATTTTGTGGATCTGGAAAACAAAAACTTCCTGGCCAGTACCAATGCCATTGCCAATGGCCTTCCCAATGTCAGAGGAATTGCCCTGGTTAACGGATTAGAGGCGGTGGAAAGTCAGGCCCTGAAAGTGGCCTCGGGTACCCTCCAGCCGGATAGTTCCATCATCTACGAGGAGGTCATCCCCAATGCCAGGGGCATTGCGCTTGTCAACGGACTTGCCTACGTGCGCGGTATTGCCCTGGTCAATGGCGTTACCATGCAAAGGGGTATAGCCCTGGTCAATGGTTCCACCATCGATGAAAACAGCAATGGTGGATCCATCCTGGTATTTGACGCCACAGATATTGGGGCGCCACCCGAACAGGTGAGCATGAAACCTATCAGTTTTATCACCGGAACCACTGCCGGTCAGCACTGGATTGTTCCAGGTACCTACCTGTCCAATAATTTCGAGATTAGTTATGGATTGGGAACCCTGACCATCGATGAGGCAGATCTAAGCATCACGGCTGCCGATGACGGTAAAACTTTTGGAGAAGCCGATCCTGAAGTGTTGGATTATTCCTATACGGGATTGTTGGCAGGAGATAGCCTTACAGGTGAATTACTTCGTGATGAAGGTGAAGATGCCGGTGTTTACGGCATCCGCCAGGGAAGCCTGACTGCAGGGGACAACTATGCCATTCAGTATGATTCCGGGGTGTTCACCATTGATCCGGCCGCACTGCTTGTTACGGCCGATGCTGAAAGCAAGGTATACGATGGATTGAGGGAGGCCCAGGTAAGTCTTACGGACGATAGACTTCCCGGAAGTGAACTAAGCTTTAGCTACACTTCTGCCTTGTTTGCTGACAAGAATGTGGGAATTGGAAAGGAAGTTACTGTACTCGGGATAGCTGTGAGCGGCGCCGATGCAGGTAATTACCTGGCCAATGAAACAGCCACCGACACCGCCAGCATCAGTCAGGCAGATCTGCAAATCGGGATTACTGCAAGCTCAAAAACCTACGATGGCACCACAGATGCTGCAACTGCTGCATTTATTGTGGATGGTAAGATTGCCGGAGATCTTCTGTCGGTTTCCTCCTCGGAGGGATCTTTTGACACCAAGAACGTGGGCACCGGTAAGCTGGTAACTGCAACTGTATCTGCCACAGGAGATGATGCAATGAATTACAGTTACAATACACAGGCCACGGACACAGCCAGCATCCATCACCTGGATCTTGAAATCGGAATTAGTGCCAGTAACAAGGTTTATGATGGGGATGCAACAGCGATTACTTCGGCCTATGTGATCAGCGGAGCACTGTACGGCGATGTTTCCGTAGCCTCGGCCAACGGTCTCTTCGATAGCAAAGATGTGGGTAGCGACAAAACGGTTACGGCCGATGTATTTGCCCTGGGTCCGGATGCCCTGAACTACAGTGCCAATTTAACAGCGGTGACCAGCGCGGATATCACATCCAGAGAGCTTACTGTTACTGCAGTGGATACCTTCCTGTATATCAATGAAGGTGATCCCCTGCCGGTCTTTGCCTTCCATTACCTGGGATGGATTCCAGGTGATGTTGGGAATGAGTCCTACACCGTACTGCGGGATTCGGATGGTGCCACCTATGATCAGGCCTCCAGCGAATCGGCCGGGACCTATACAGTTACTCCTACACCAAGTAATAGCAACTATACTTTTGCCATTGAAACAGGGATGCTCCATGTAAATCCCTATGGACCAAGCACCAGGGCAGTGAAGCCAGTGCTGAACTGCATAGAGGAGTTGTACGAGGGTTATTACGTGGCAAACTTTGAATACAGGAATGAGAATGATGTGGCAGTCTACATTCCGGTTGGGGAAGATAATTTCCTTACGGGAAGCGGGATTGACTGGGAGAATTCTGATCCCCTGCCCACCTGGTTCGAAGCCGGAGGCGGTTCCTTTACCGTGTTCTTTGACGGAGCAGATCTCTCCTGGGTCGTGGATAGCCGCGATGGGGACCAGAAAGTGAGGAATGCAGCCAACGCCAATTCCAGCTCGACGAAATGCAAAGGCAATGGCAATGGCAAAGGCAATGGCAAGAAATCAGCTTCGGTAGAGACGGGTCTGGGCGAAGAGGATCTGTTGGATCCTGAGCAGCTGGTGGCCTATCCCAATCCGGTGACCGACAAACTATATGTTTCCCTGAAGGGAATCGAGCACTATAAGATGATTGTATTGTATGATTTTGCAGGAAGGTCTCATGTTATTAGCTCCATCGATAAGCGATCCGATCGTTTGGAGATTGATATGGCTCACCTGTCCTCCGGAAACTATTTCTTACGAATTGTGCTGGAGGAGAAAAATCATGTGGTACCGATTATCAAGCAATAAGGTGAAACCCTTGTTTGTCACAAAGATGATTTGAAATGAAAAAGAGAGGGGTCGAAAGGCCCCTCTTTTTTCATTAAGCGAACCATTACGAAAATAAGTTGTTATGAACTAATGAATTAGCACTCCTGACCAAATTGAAACATAAGTTATCATACCTCTTACTCCTCCTGCTTCTGGCAGCTAACATCGGTATTGCCCAGGACCAGGAAATCGACAGCCTGCAAAAACTTCTGGAAAGTCCCCAGGAGGATACGGCCCGGGTGAATACCCTGAATGCCATGGCCGATCTTTTATACCGTTCCAATCCCGACTACGCCATTGAATATGGTTCCCAGGCCAAGAACCTGGCCGAGCAGATATCTTATCCCGCCGGGCTTGCGCTGGCATACAAAAACGTAGGACTGGGCTATTACATGCAGGGTCATTACATGGGGGCCATTCAGAACTGGGAGCCCGCACTTGTGATTTACGAGGAGTTGGAAGATGAAAAAATGATAGCCAACATGGTTAGTAACCTGGCTTCAACGTATTTTACGGTTGGACAAAATGTGGAAGCCATTGAATATTCGTTGCGGGCCTTGAAGATTGCAGAAAAGCTGAATGATCAGGAAAGGATTGGTACTCTGCTTATGACAATCGGCCTGGTCTATGCTGAGCAGGAGGCTACCCTCGATACGGCACTGAACTATTATTATCGTGCTATTGAAATAGCCGAGGAAATCGATTATATGGATCTGCAGGGATTGCTTTATTTAAACCTGGGCGAGGTATATTTGGAGAAAGTGCAGTTGGATTCAGCCCTTTATTGCTTTGAAAAATCCTTAACCATATTAAAGGCCCCAATTGATATTGCTGCGACTCTGAATTTCATAGCAAATATTTATTTGGAGAAAGAAGAATATCCACAGGCAAGCATCTATTATAACGATGCTCTGGAGATGGCACGAAGCGAAAATGCTCAGCGTGAGATAGTGGGCAGCCTGCTTGGTCTGGCAGCTGCCAATGAAGGTCAGGAGATTTATGATCTTGCCCTGGAATATTACAATGAGGCAAGGATTATTGCTGAGGAAGTGGGTCTGAACCAGGAACTGTCTAGCATATACGAAGGCCTGGCAAACAATTATGGGGAATTGCTCGATTTTCAAAATGCATTCAAATATTTGTCGCTTCAGAACACTGTCGACAATACGATTTATCGAATCGAATCTGAGAATCAAACCAAGGATATGCTAAACTCCTACCAGATGGAGAAGAAGCAGAATGAGATAGAGATCCTGGAACAGAGAAATGAAATTGATCAGTTGAATAGCAGGCGTCAGAGGGCCATGCTGATCGCTACAGGTGCTTTTGGTTTGTTTCTTCTGGCCATGGCAGTGGGTTTGTATAACAGGATGAAGTTTATACGCAAGACCAGAGATAAGATCAATGCCCAGAATGAGCTGATCACCGATAGCATAAGTTATGCTCAGCGTATTCAATCTGCCATATTACCCTCGGAAACTATGCTGGAGCAAGTGATGCCGGAACATTTTGTGATCCTGAAACCCAAGGACATTGTCAGCGGGGACTTTTACTGGGTCAAGGAAGTGCAGGACCATCTGGTGATTGTGGGAGCCGATTGCACAGGGCATGGGGTGCCGGGAGCTTTTATGAGTATGCTGGGGATCACTATGTTAAATGATTTGATCGATGACAACTGTTTTGATGCTCCCAGCTCCATACTGGAGCAACTCAGAACAAGGGTGAAGGAAATGCTGGTTCAGGAAGGAGATACGGATGAGCAAAAAGATGGCATGGACCTGGCGCTAGCCATTTTGAATAAGAAAACCCGGGAGCTGCATTTTGCCGGTGCCAACAATCCCCTCTACGTGATCCGAAAAAAGGAAGTTCCCGCCGGGAAAGATTTGGAACCTTACTCTTCCACGGAAAATGGAGACTATCAATTGTATGAACTCAAAGGCGATAAGCAGCCCATCGGTGTGCACTGGGAAGAGAAGCCCTTCACCAACCGAAGCATCAAACTGAGCGAGCACGATTCCTTCTACATCTTCTCCGATGGTTTTGTGGACCAGTTTGGCGGAGAGAAGCGAAAGAAATACAAATCCCTGAATTTCAAAAAGCTCTTACTATCCATGCAGGACCAATCCATGAACCATCAAAAACAGCTCATCGAGGAGAGCTATAACTCCTGGCGTGGTGACTACGAGCAGATCGACGACGTAAGCATCATCGGGGTAAGGATTTAATGCTTTATTCAGTGATTTCAGGCTTTTCGGCCCTTATCCCCTTTAGCACCTCTCCCTCCAGGTAATGGATTTTTTGTTGCAGGCTTGACAGCGTATTCAGGGCACTGATCATGGGTGCATGATAGAAATGGAACTCCAACCAGGTGACCTTGTAATCGTGACGATCCAGTTCTCCCGTATACAGCAAGCGATCAATGGTCTTGTCCAGTTCATTGCCTGAATGGCTCTTTAGCAGGTTCCGGTGTTCTTCCATGGCTGATAGCAAAGCTTCGCCCTTACCTGGATGATTTTCATCGCCAAATATGACCAGTTCGGTGCCATGATGGGCATCGAAATAGCCAGCCTTTTTAAGGTCAATGCTGTTGCCTGTGGCCACAGCAGAATGATTGTCTTCATGAGTGGCTTTGAGAATATCCACCATGGTCAGCTGAAGAAGCTGGTCCAGGTTTTGGGTTTTTTCGGCAATCAGATCAGCCTCGTCGTTCGAAAAGTTCTCAAGCCAAAGTGTATTATTGGAGCCAATCATCTGGGCGGTGGTCATGTTATCCATGGCAGTGACCACCATGGAGCTCAGGACATTCTTTGAGACCTTAAGTGCAAAGACCATAATGTTTACCGCCATCATGGCCAGGATAAAGATCAGGACGGAAAAATTTTGCAGTTGATTCTCTTTGTCCCGGATAGCATGAGTAACCAGGATGGGGACAAATATTGCCACCGTAAGCAATACACTAAAGGTTAAGGCTACATTTGCACCGGGCCAGTGCATGATCTTAAACAGGATTCCGATAAGAAAGATAAATCCGGTGATAACCCCGGTTACATAGAGTGCCTTATTGACCTTCTTCCCTTTCTTCCGGGTGTCCCGTATGCTAACCATGGCAAATACAGGCAGATAAATCACTGCCAAAAGGGCGGTGCCAAGGGAAATAAGTATGCTGGCGCCAGGCCAGTGCTGGAATTTAAAGATAGCCCCTAAAATCATCAGGGAAGGAGCAATGGTTCCGAGGATATACATGAATTTTTTCATCATTCGGTATTTTTGGTTTATGAGCAGTAATGTTTCTTCCTGGATCTGCTGAATCCTGTCGTTTTCAAGTTTTTGACTGACCTCCTCAAAGGCCTTCAGGAATTCAATTCCTTCATCCATCTTTGCTTCGATGTCGCAACACAGATGGTCGAGGAGTTCCTTTTGAAGCTGGGTGTAGGTCAGGCCCTGCTTATCGATTTCCTCTGAAAGGATCTGGAGTTCTTTGTCGGAGAGTTCAGCCATGGCTATATGCCAGTTGAGGATTTGTTAGGGGGTAACCGGCTTTAAGATTCAGGCCAGGTTCAGGCTTGGGCCTGTGTCCAGAACCCGTCCCATGATGGTGACAAAATCGATGAATTCTCTGATCTTTTCCTTGGCAGCATTGGTGCCCGATTCGGTCAGACGGTAGTATTTCCGCACCCTTTTCCCGATGCTTTCTTCCTCCGAAGTGATCAGGTGGTCCGATTCCAGTTTGTGAAGTGCCGGGTACAGGGCTCCCCAGGAGAGCTGGACCTTGCCTTCAGTAAGTCTTTCTACCTCCTGGGTAATTTCGTAGCCATACATTCTCCCATTCTCCTCGAGAAGTTTTAGAACGATGGTCTTTAGTGTGCCTTTGAGCAAGTCTTTTGATACCATAGGTCAAATATATATAAAATAACGATATATCCAAAACAAATATATAACATATCGATCTATTATCGAAGCATACTTTGGTAATTTCCTTCCCCTTACATACCTTTAGTAGCCATAAAGCCAGGCAAAAATCACATGAGCTGCAGCCATTTCAGATCCCGTACACCGGTCCCCTTTTTTTGGACATTAGCATTGGCTGTCCTCTTACTGGCACTTCCCAGAATTACCAGCGCACAGACGGAGATCATCGTTTACGACGGGATTACCGGGATCAACAGCATCTCAACCCTGAACGATACCGCCAGGATTATCAATTTAATCGAAGATAGTCCGGCCGATAAAGCAGGAATCAGGCTTCGGGACAAGATCATTTATATAAACGACTCGCTGGTTGCCGGGATAGGCCTTCCCATAAGAGAGATAAAGGAAAAACTGGTGGGCCACGCTGGCGAAGCGGTTCGTCTTCAGATACTGAGAGAAGGAGAACCCTCCCTATTAAATTTTACGATAAACAGGGGTCCTTTTTTGCTCCAGATGGTTGCCTACGAATACACCTACCTGGTCGATTCTCTGGAGCAGTGGAATATTCAGGACATGCTATCGGGATCCCTGGACGATCAATTTAAAAATCCCCTTTTATCCAAGTCCACCATTTTTTCCGTGAGGAAAGATAGCCGCGCAAATGAATTGGGGCTTATGCCGGGTGATCAGCTCATAAGTTTGGTGGATATTCTGGACCGAGATGCCATGTATCATCTTAGCAGCTCAGCGCTTAGCAGCATGTACGAGGATACATCCTTTACCCTGCTGCGGGGAGATTCTCTCATCCACATCGCCGAAAGCACAGATGTAAATAAGGGGCTGGATGGCGTTCGAAGTGTTTTTAGTAAGGACTTTGCCACACCCTGTGCCTGGCTAAAGATCACACTGGATAATAGAATTTCCGAGAGCCGCAATTACCTGATGAATCTTCCCAATATGTCGGGAACGGATTCGGTCAATGTGTTTATGTTAAACGCCTCAGGAGACCTGGTAGAAAAAAAATCGGGAATCTTAATCCCTCTCGAGGAACGGGATTTCATATACAAGGGCTGGCATGCCCTTTCGCTTCCCCTGGTCAAAGACAGCGTTCAGACCATTTATCTGCGCTGGAAATCCTATGATACCATTGGAGCTCCTCTGATGCATATAATCGCACAGGATACCATCGAAACCCACGACCGCTACGAGCGAATGGTCCTTTTTGGCCTCCTGGGTATGCTTATTATTATCTCAATCTTCTTTTTGATCTTATTCATAGCCATTCAGGGCCGGCAGTATATCTATTTCGCTCTTTATATATTGTGTTTTGCAGCTTTTCTGTTTGTATCCGAAGGGTATCTGGGTGAATTTCAATGGAAGGAAAGGGTGTTCCAGTCGGTCCTGCTTTCTTCAGCTCAAGCCATTATCATATCCTTTCTCACTGCATTTTTCCTTCTCTTCGGGAATGCCTACCTGGACTTGAGAAAGAAGCTGAAGGGCTGGTTCTGGGCTCTTGTGGTGTTGCTGGGTTTAATCGGAATCAGGGTATTCGTACTTCTATTAAGCGCAATCTTCAATTTTGAAATCGGGGGTTGGTTTGAAGATGTGGTACTAATTACCTGGGCTGTTGCAGTGGGGATTATTCCGCTTTTCCTGCTGGTGTTTCCAGCCATTTTCAGGATCCAGCAAGGATTTAAGCCAGCCTGGTATTTTCTGGTGGCCAACCTGGTATTGATTCCTCTTACCATCATTACGGTGTTCTCCTCGGGTTTTGCCCATACTGTGCACACCATCAATGATTCCATATTCCTCCGCATTATGGAGGTCTCAGGGGTATATGTGGCAGTGGTCATGCAGATCCTGATATTTTCTTTTGGAATCGCCAAGAAGATGAGAGTGGATGAGCAGGAACACAAAAAGGCTCAGTTAAAGATCATTGACCAGCTCAAGGAAAACGAAAAGCTTAAGGACAAGGTGAACCGGGAACTGGAACAAAAGGTGGAAGAAAGAACACGTGAGATTCGGGAGCAGAAGGAGGAGATTGAATCCCAGCGGGATGAAATTGAAGCCCAGAGGGACCTGGTTTTTGCCCAGAAAAAAGAGATTACCGACAGCATTGGATATGCCCAGCGAATCCAGGCTGCCATCCTGCCCAATAAGAGCTACCTGGACCAGGTCATTCCTGAATATTTTGTGCTTTTTAAGCCCAGGGACATTGTAAGCGGCGATTTTTACTGGATCAAAGAAGTTGGGAGCTCTGTAGTGATAGTGGCGGCCGACTGCACGGGTCACGGTGTACCCGGAGCCTTTATGAGCATGCTGGGCATCACCCTGCTTGCAGAACAGCTGGGAGATGGCAAACTCGAAAAGCCTGGGGATATCCTGGGGCAGCTCAGGGCCAAAGTGAAACAGATGCTGGTTCAGGAAGGCAGCATTCAGGAGCAAAAAGACGGCATGGACATGGCCATTGCAGTCATTGACAAGGAGAAGAGAAAGCTCCAGTTCGCCGGGGCTTATAATCCCCTTTACCTCATACGGAGCAAGGAAAACTTAGGAAAAGAGAAGATCGGTACGGAGGAAAAGGTGGAAGGAGATCATTCGGTTCTCTTCGAATTGAAGGGAGATAAACAGCCCATCGGGATCCATTGGGAAGAGACCAAGTTTACCACCCAGGATGTTAGCCTGAAAGAGGGCGATTCGGTCTATGTTTTTTCCGATGGTTATGTGGACCAATACGGAGGTGTGCACAGAAAGAAATTCAAAACACAGAAGTTTAAGGACCTGCTCCTTTCTGTTCAGGCAGAATCCATGGATAAGCAAAAACAGCTACTGGAAAATACCTTTGAGAACTGGAAAGGCAATATCGAACAGATCGACGATGTATGCGTGATCGGAGTCAGGGTCTGATCGCCAAATTTTAATCCCTTTCAATGACAAAAAAATCCAAAAAACAAGAAGATGCCGCCTGTTCACGGCGCTCTTTCCTGAAAGTGGGAGGTGCAGTGGCTGCAGGACTTCAGGTAGGAGCCGTGGCCGGAGCTGGCCTGGCTGCCGGAAAGGATCCCTCCACACATACAGGTTGGCAGCACCTGGGAGATAACACCCAGTTTGTGGATCGGACCAAATTAATCCGAAAGGGACCTGCCTTTCACATTGTGGGGGATACCCAAAGGACCCAGAGACATGAATCAGCCTTTGAACGCCAGGGGATAATCATGAAAAATATGCGGCAATACAGGGAGATGATCAGCTCCTTTGATGCAGGCGAAGAACGCATAGAAGGACGTGGGAATATGGAAGCCCCGGAACCAGGGAAGGAAAAAGAAAGGAAGCCCCCCCAGGACCCCATGAAGTATCCGCCCATGGATACCTTCGAGGAACCCATGCTCAGTTGGTACAAAGAGCGTCCTGATTTGTATGAAGCAGACAAGGTCCGGATGGAAGAAATTATGCCAAAGCGGGCAAAAGATAGCGAAACCTATAAGGAGTATTATACCCTGATAAATGCCTGGTCAGGCTCCTGGTCAACCAGGGAGCCCATCACAGAGCCGCCGGAAGTGTCGGATTATAAAATTGGTTCGGGCAGGAAAATCGGCGATCCCATACCCTTTAAAAGCCCGGCTCACGCATCCTTACTGATAAAAAAGGTGGCTCATCATTTTGGTGCCACCATGGTGGGCATCACCACCATTGAGCCCGACTGGCACTATGATTTTGGTTTGCGTGGGGCCGAAGACAAGGGGAGCTATAAGATCCCGGAGCACTGGAAATATGTGATTGCCATTGGCATCCCCCACGAGTGGGAACAGGTCAACTCAAATCCGAATATGGCCACCAGTTTTGATGCCTATTCCAGGTCCACCATCGCCGCACGGCGACTGGAGACTTACATTAAATCACTGGGTTACCCGGCCAGGCGCCACTCTCCTATGGACGGATACGATCTGATCGGTGTGCCCTACCTGGTTAAGGCCGGACTGGGGGAACAGGGAAGGCACGGAATTGCCATTACTCCGGAGACGGGTGCCAACTTCCGATCCGCATACATTACCACAAACCTGGAGATGGAAATTGATCAACCCATCGATTTCGGGGTTGAGAAATTCTGTGAACATTGCCAGATATGTGCTGATCTCTGTCCTTCGGGATCCATCAGCAGGGCACCAAATAACCATGAGATGAATCACAGGGGTTACCGTCATTGGGAAATCAACCAGACAACCTGCTACAACTACTGGATGCAGAGCCTTGGAGGCATGGGCTGCAGGATTTGCTTGATAGCCTGCCCCTACAGCCGGAAAGCGAACTGGCTACATACAATGGCCCGAAAAGCCGATACTGCCGATCCGACCCTTACAGTGGCCAAGAGCCTAACCTACCTGCAGAAAAACCTCTTTGATGCACCAGAGGCCGAGGATTTCCTACCACCACCGGATGGCGAGTTTGCCAACTTCAGGGAAGCCCCTGAATGGTTGGATGTGCAAAACTATCTTGATATCGAAGCGAGGCCACCCAGTAAAGACAGAAAGCAATGATCACAAATCTTGTAATTTTCGCTTTTATTGTTGGTTTGCTCACCGGAGCTGTGGTTGTTGGGGCCATAACATGGGCAAAGGATCTGGGACTTAGAATGACCTGGTGGAAGTGCTTACTTGCGGCTATCTGGTATCTCTTGTTCCTCTTCCTCTTTTTTGCTGCTTTTACTTTTATGGGTGAAGGTGAGCCCATTGCCGGGTGGAGAACCCTGGGTATTTCCACAGTAATCCTGGTGATTCTGGGAGCGGGTTTGGTACGGATTCTCAGATCGAAGTAGATTTTTTCCAACCTTTTACATAGTGCTGCGTCCTTAACCTGAGTTTACATGGGAGAGACGGTCCATATCAATAGAAGGGTCATTGAAAAATGCATTGAAGGGGATATTAAGGCCCAGTTCCAGCTCTACCAGCAATATTCCAGGGCAATGTATAACATCGCAAGCAGGTTTCTGAACAACAAAATGGATGCGGAAGACATTCTTCAGGAATCCTTTGTCACGGCCTTCCATCGCCTGGGAGAGCTGCAGAACAAAGATGCTTTTGGTGGCTGGCTCAAACGTATAGTGATAAATAACTGCATCAGCCTGCAGCGAAAACAACGGGTCCATTTTGAGGAGATAGATGAGCAAAAGCAGGGTGAGCTAAGTGAAGAGACCGAAGCAATGCCTGCTCTGGATCCCGGCACAGTCCATCAGGCCATCAAGGAATTACCCCCCAAAGGCCGGACCGTACTGGTCTTGCGTGCACTGGAAGGATACAGCCATAAGGAGATTGCTGAGACTCTGGGAATCACGGTTTCCACCAGCAAGACACAGTACAGCAGGGCCCTGGGCCTCCTAAACCAAAAACTGAAGGGAACAAGATATGTCGAGTGATCTGGAAAAATACCTGCAGGAGCAAAGGTCAGCTCTGGACGTGGAATCGCCGGACGATAAGGCCATATGGGAGGGCGTCCGCGATGGTCTTCACAGGACAGAACTTCGTTCGGTCAGAAAGCGCATGTGGATCCGTATCCGGAACATGGCAGCCCTGGTGATCATCCTGATAAGTGTGGGGTATATGGCCATTGACCTGGTAAGTGAACACCGATCGGGCAAGACGCTCACCCTTGCGGATCTGGACCAGGAGCTGGGAAGCAGGGAAAAGGAATACAGGATCCTGGTAAATCTGAAATTCCAGGAGGCAGGGGCGTATAACCATGTGGACAATTTAATCATAGCCGAACTTCTGGAAGAGATTCAGAAACTGGATACCATCTACGAGCAAACACTGAAAGATTTGAATGAACTGGGATACAATGAGCAGGTCATCCAGACCATATTCGACACCTACGAAAAGAAGATTTTCCTGCTTGAGCTGATCATCCTTGAAAACAATAAAATCAAGAACCATGAAAACAATCAAGACCTATTTCTATAGCACCATTCTCATTTCGCTTTTCTTGCTTACAGGCCTGGATGCCCTTGCGCAAAACAGGAAAATTGATAAAACCTACAAGTGGAAATATCAGGTGAATGAAAGTGCCAAAATAACTTTCGAAAACTACGATTGCAATCTGATCATTCATACCTGGGACAAAAGCGAAATTCAATACCACATGACTGTGAAAGCCAGCCTGAAGTCGGAAGAAGAGGCCGGCAAACTGGATACTTATCTAGAGGATCTGAAGTTCTCACATTCGGCTGGCAATGTGGAGTTTAACAATCGTTTCTGGAGCAGTAAAAAATCCGTGATGGGCAGGTCGACTATGACCCTGATGCGGGGGGGAAAGCTGCGCTTTACTGAATTCAAGATGAAAGGAGAACTCTGGATCCCGGAGAGCTGTCTGCTGACCCTTAATTCCAAGTATTCCGAGATCCAGATGGATGATATTCAGGGGAGACTCAGCCTGGAACTCTACAACGATAAACTTTACGGCGGAACTGTGGATAGCCCATTGAAACTGAAGGCAAAGTACAGCACCCTGCAGTTCGAGAATATGAGCGACATAGAAGCCGATCTTTATAATACAACCATCGAGACCGGAAACGCAGGAGATCTGATAATCACCTCAAAGTATTCAGACGTGCGGACCGGCAATGCAGGTAAAATACGCATCGATGCCTACAACGATAAGTTCTCTTTTGGGAACACCAGGGATATTCAGTTCATTGATAAATATTCCGATCTGAATGCCGAGATAGCCGGACATCTGAAACTGGACTGTTACAACAGCACGGTGGAAGTGGTGAATGCACAGGACATCGAGCTCACTTCGAAATACGGAAAATATAGCTTCGACGGGGCCCGGAACCTCAATCTTTTCACCTCCTACAGCGATCATGTTAAGGTGGGATCGCTCCTTTCCTTGAATATCAATGAATCGAAATACGGGGATTATAAGGTCAATCACCTTGACCAGTCACTTTCCCTTATGGATGGATATTCGGATAAATTTTTCGTGACCAAAGCAGGTGCACTGAAAGAAGTAAAGGTAAATGGTAAGTATATCGTTCTGGAAATGGGAGTGGCAAGTGATTTGAGCTATCGCTTCAATGCTGAGGTCAAGTACCCCAAGTTTGATATTGACGAGGAAAGCATGAATGTGAGGATCAAGGTCAAAGAAGGATCGGATCTGAAGATGGAAGCAGTAAAAGGGGAAGAAAGTGAAGGAATGCCAGCCTTCTTTGTCAATGGCTACGAAATGGCTGTTACCCTTACCGAAAAGTTGTAGTAAGCAGCAAAGCCCTTAGAACCTCAGAGAAAGACAACTCAGTCCGCCGTCCAGTTTTTGAAATTCCGATACATCCAGGACCAGGGTCTTATATCCTGCCTCCTGGATACGATCCAGGGTGGATGGAAAGCCTGCCGGGACCAGCACAGAATCGTTGATCCAGAGTGAATTGGCTGCATAGGCCTCTTCAGGCTCCACCACCAAAGTGTCAAAAACCGAAAAGGCAGGGTGGTCCACGAACTCACCGGTGACCAGCATCCGATTATCTTCCAGGTAGGAAACTCCGCTTTTCAGATGCAGCATGTCAGACAGGAGGACCTGTGAGCCGGTTTTTCCAAGCTTTTTCAGGATGGCGATCAATTGATCTGCGCCTTCTGTGTTGGTACGTTCCGAGATACCAATATAGAAGTGTTTGCCCACCATCATTACGTCGCCGGCGTCAAGGGTGCCCGGAAATTCAATGTGGTCAATCTGGTCGTGGAAGGAAAGCAGGACAGCTTCCATAGCCAGCTTTTCTCCATTTCTTGAAGGAGCGCCCGGATTGCACAGGATGGCCCCATGGGGAGTGCAAAGGGCCACATCTTCCACAAAGCAGGAATCGGGGAAACCGGGGTCTGCTTCCAGGACTTTTACATCCAGGCCACAATTTTGCAGTGCTTCCACATAGGCAGCATGTTGATCCATGGCCAATGAATAATCGGGCAAGCCCAGAGAAGCTGAGCTGAGTCCTGCTGTCATTTCGGGACAGGGCTTACGTACAATGGCAGTTTTAAACCCGGGTTTCATGGACCATGAATTTTATGGCTATAGCAGCTGCCACAAATGTTGGAATAATTCCGCGGATTTCCTCCTTTGCGGCTGATGAGATTTTTTTATCTTGTTGTTTCCTTTAACCCAAAGCAAGATAACATGAAAACTTCCAGAAGAAACTTCCTTAAAACCAGTGGAGCCGCTGTAGCATCCACTGCCCTCTTATCAGGCATACCCTTTGATTTATTGGCTAATAGCTACGGGGCCAAGCCTAAAACCTTTGGATTCCAGGTATGGACCATCCGCAAAGAATTGATTGCCGATTTTCCAGGTACCCTGAAGAAAATGGCAGCCATGGGCTACTCCGAAGTGGAGATGTGCTCTCCCCTGGGTTATTCCCTGGCTGGTTTTAAGCCCCTGAACGAGATGTCGGGCACCGAAATGAAAAAGATTATTGAAGATGCGGGACTCCACTGCACCAGTTCTCATTTTACCGGCCCTGAGCTCAACAAATCGCTGGATAACCGAATTGAATGGGCCAGTCAGATGGGCATGAAGCAGATGGCTCAGTCCATGCCCAGATTACCAAAGAACCCGGGACTGGACGAATGGCGACAGTCGGCCCAGGATCTGAATGTCATTGGAGAAAAGACCAAAGCTGCCGGTATCCAGATGGTCTATCACAACCACCATTTTGAGTTTGAGCTTATCGACGGTAAGCTTATCTACGAACTTCTGTTGGAAGAGCTGGATCCGGACCTGGTGAAAATGCAGTTCCAGGTGGCAGTAATTGACAAAGGATTTAAGGCCCAGGATTACTTCCGTAAGTACCCCGGCCGCTTTATCTCAGCCCACCTGGCCGACTATTCCCACGAACTGGAAAAGGCAGTGCCTATTGGACAGGGTATTGTGGATTGGGAAGACTTTTTCAAGGCGGCCAAAGAAGAAGGAGTGAAGAATTACTTTGTGGAGATGGATCCGGCAACCTTCAAAGAAAGTGCGGAATATCTAAGTAGCTAAAACAGCTTAGCCATGAGATTCAATGGGAAACCCTTGTTCGGGGCATTGCTTCTTGCTCTGTTCCTGATTCTATCAGGGAGCTGTAAACCACTGACTTCGCTCGACAAGGAAATCCAGGAGGTTCGTCCGGGCATACTGGAGGGTTATCTTGCTATGGATGAAATGCCCAACAGCCTCTTTATTGTACCTCCACCACCTGAAGAAGGTAGTGCAGCCTGGAAGCTGGATATGGAAAAGGCAGCCTATTATGTGGCCCTGGAAGATGAATCCAGAAAGCAGCAGGCTGCACGGGATGCGGATCTGCATTTTCCTGAAGCTGTGGAAGCTTTCAATGGCATACTGAAGGTTAAAATCTCTGAAGAGAGCACCCCCCATGTATATATGGTCCTGCGGAGATCACTGGCCGATGCGGGATTATCCACCTATAGCGCCAAGAATCATTATCAAAGGCCAAGGCCCTTCATGGTCAACGGAGCACCTACCTGCAGCCCGGAGGATGAGGAGTATCTGAGGAAGGACGGATCCTATCCTTCCGGTCATACGGCCATTGGCTGGGCCTGGGCGCTGATACTTTCCGAGCTGTTTCCCGATCAGGCTAATGTGATCCTGGAAAGGGGCAAGCAATATGGGATCAGTCGCAATGTATGCAACGTACACTGGCATAGTGATGTGGTCAGCGGAAGAATGATGGGTGCGGCTGCTGTTGCCAGGCTTCATGCCAATGAGAATTTCCTGGTGGACATGGCAGCCGCCAAGAAGGAAATTGCCTTACTTAAATAAGATGAAGACCTACAAGGAGTTTTTTGACTACAACCGCAAATGGGCAACCGAATGCAAGGATTCTGATCCTGCTTTCTTTTCCAGGCTGGCCCAGGGTCAGTCGCCCGGATTCCTGTACATGGGTTGCAGCGATAGCCGGGTGCCGGCGGAAGAAGTGACCGGAGCTCGTCCGGGGGAGCTCTTTGTACACCGCAACATTGCCAACCTGGTGCATCCTTCCGATCCCAGTGCGATGGCTGTGGTCAATTACGCTGTTTCTCAACTGAAAGTGAGACACAT
>Ga0180430_10000874_pt1 | contig 31467 bp, 31 predicted proteins | sample SS_ome_9_FD_132999 | JGI IMG/M metagenome (GOLD analysis project Ga0180430, IMG submission 132999) | Hypersaline lake sediment archaeal communities from the Salton Sea, California, USA - SS_1_S_2 metaG | ecosystem: Environmental > Aquatic > Non-marine Saline and Alkaline > Hypersaline >... | reverse complement strand
TCGTCGCTGTACAACTCTTCGATGAACCCCTTAACCTCGGTCGCGTCCGCATGTTTAAGCTCAAACGTCTGCCGCTCGTACTCCGTCGGCGGCAAGTCGATCTCCGACACCAGCTTCTGGATCAACTCCCGCTTTTCCGTGCTGCCAAACACCATCAACGTATTGTTCTGTTCCAGCGGCAGCACCCGCACATTCGCCTTGAGCTGCTGCTCGTACCCCGGCAGCCGTTCCATGGTCCGATTCACCTGGTCGGCCAACTCCCGCACCGACACATAGTCCACCTGGATCGACGTGAACTCCGTCCCCGCCGTCCCCTCCTGGTCCAGCCGCTTGATCCACGCCTTCACCTGCGTCATCTCCGTTGGCGCCGCCTTAGCGATAATCCACTTACGCTTCGGCTCCGCTAGCAGCACGATCGGCGTCGTGCTCGCCCCCACCACTACCGCCCGACCACCCGAAGGCGATCCACGCCCGTGCCCCTTGCCCAGGTCCGCCAAGAGAATCTTCAACAACTGCACGATCTCCGCCGGGTCCTCATGCTGCACCTCGCACACCTCCAGCAGCATCGGCTCCGCCGCCGGCGTGTCCAACTGCGAAATAATACGCTCGATCCGCTGCAGATTGCCTATCGTCTCGATCACCACCAGCGACCGCGTGCTCTCGTCCGCCGTACAATACCCATACTCCGCCATCAACGGCAAAATCACCTGCTGCAGCTTCGCCGGACTGTAATTGTTCAACTGGAAAAACTTCTGCGCCAACTGCGCCTTGTCCTCGAACAACGCCAAAGGCTCCTCCGGCCCGATCGTCGGCACCGACATCAACTTCGCCTGCGCCGCCGGCTTCAAAAACAGCACATCGCCCCGCACCTCCGGCATGTACCCCTTCGTCTGCAGCGACGCGTAAATCAATGCCAACGCCTCGCTACGACGCACCTTCTCGTGCGAATAGATCGTCAACTTCTTGCCCATCACCTGCTCATCCGGAATGATCCGTTTGTCCGTCCACTCCGCGATCAGCGGGATCACCTCCTTCATCTCCATATCCTTGAAGTTGATCGCCACCAGCGGATCGTTCGGGTCCGCTGCCACCTCTCCCTCGCCAGCCGGTGCCTTCTTCTCTGGCTTAGCCTCACCCGATTCCGCCTTGGCCTGCGCTTCGCTACCCTTACCCTCCTTGTCCGATTCCGCCTTGGCCTGCGCTTCGCTACCCTTACCCTCCTTGTCCGACTCCGCCTTGGCTGCCTCGGCTTCACTGGCATCACGTGCCTTTTCCGGCGTCTGCGGTGCATCAGCCTTGGCCGACCTGCCACCTTGCTCGTTCTTGCCGGCCACCTCAGTCTTATCACCCTTGGTTGCGGCTGTGCCTTTATCACCTTCCGCCGGCGTGTCGGGCTTTGAGGCATCGCCTTGGGCCGCCTTGTCCTCGCCCTCCCCCGCGCTGCCGTCCGTAGCAGCCTCTGCGGCGCTATCGCCCCCGCCCGCCTCATGCTGTGTCAACGATTCATCCCCCGCCGAATACGCTTTCCACGCATGCCGCTGCATCACCAACCCCACCAGCAAACCACAGCACACCACCACCAAGACCCCAATCACTATGCTAGAACGTTTCAATGTAGCCTCCCTCTGCTGTTATCTCGCCTTTAAAACCGGCCTCATCGCCGCCAAACTCAGTCCATCGGTACCCGTGAAAGCGATTCTATTGCCTTCTTCTTCTCTTCCGACGACATCCTGCCCCATTCCTCTTTGGCTTTGTCTTTATGTTCATCGCTCATTGTGTTCCAGATTCTCAGAAACTTCGCTCGTTGCTCCGCCGTTAGCGCCACACCCAGCCACGCAAACGGATCCTCCCCCGAGGGCGCCGCCACAACCGCTGGCTGCGGTGGCTCAGCAGGCACAGGCCCCGGTCGCATCGTCGGCCGCTTGGGCGGCCTCCGCGGCCTGCCATGTCCTCGCTTGCTCCTGCCGCCTCCGCCCGCCGCCTTGATCGGTGCCAGAATAATCTCCTCCTCACGCCAACGCAGCTTCACGAACGTCGCCTCAATCGCCAGCACCTCCGCAGCAGGACCCACCTTGTCGCCTACCTTCACCCACTTGCCGTCGATAAACGCGCGATCCCCCACGATACCCATACACCGCTTCGGCTTGGGCGGCGGCCCCGGCTTCGGTTTGAAATGCCCCTCCTTCTTCAACAATTCCGCCCGCTCCTTATACCCCGACATCAACTCCGCCACCGCAGGCATGGCCGGCCCCTCACCACGCGACGCTACACTTGCCGCCACCGGCTCGCCCCCCGTCGCCCAGATCGCCAGCTTCGCCACCGACCACACCCCCAAAAGACCCGCCACCGCCAGACAAAAAGCCGACCCCCACCACTGCACCCGCGTTTGCTCCCATGGACTCATCATGACCCCTCCTCCTGCTCTGCAAATGTCGATACCGTCAACGACAACTCCCAGTCCTCCCGATTATCCGACACGCACCGCAAGGCCATCTCTTCCACCGCCACCAGATCCGGGTTCTCGTAAAGCCTGGCCAGCACATCCAACGCCTGGGCCACCTTGCACTTGCCCTGACACTCCAGACGCAACAGCTTCACCCCCAGATCACCCTCCACCGGCGACTGTCCCCGATATTGCGGCATGCCCGCCAGTCCCAGCCCCGCCTGCTTAACCTGCTCACTGAAACTCCGCAAAAAACGCAAACGCTGCGCGTCCTCTCCTCCCGGCATCGCAAAGGCCGGCACCGCTCGCGCCAAACGAAGCCGATACGCCTGCTCCCTTACCGACTCGCCACCCGCCGCCGACAACTGCCCCTCCAGCTTTTCCAGCCGCTGACGCACCTCCACCCAAGGCGTCACCACGTACGTCAACAATAGAATGACCGCCGCCGCCATGGCCCCCACCACCAACGCCCGTTGATTACGATCACCAGTCTGACTCATCATTCAACCTCCCCATGCCCCGCCGGCTCGTACGCCAGCGTAACCGAAAACTTCTGCTTCTTCGTCTTCTTGTCCTCGCCTTCCATCTTGCCCCGCACCTTGCTCGCACCCGCCTGACCCTGCAACGCCTCCTGGTACTCAAAAAACTCCTTCTCATTACCCAACTGCCCCCGAATCGTCACCTGCCCCTTGCCGTCTATCTCCACCCCGTCGAGCAGAAAACCCTTTGGCCCCAAACCGTTGGCCAAGGCAATCACCTCCAGCGGATCCACCCGCCGCCGGGCCACCGCCTGCCGCAACGCCTGCTCACGCAGCTCTCTTGTCCGCTCCGTATCCGTCTGCACCGCCGCCCACGTCGCCTCCGCCCGCGCCAGCTCGGCACGGTCCGTCACGTACCCCGCCACCGCAAACAAAGCCACCATCACCCCCAAAACCACCCCCGACGCCTGCAACGACGGCAACGCCCACCGTGGAGCCACCTCCTCCTCAGCACCCCTCAGCTCCGCCGCCAGATTCAACAGACTCTCAGGCCCCGCCAACGCCCCCAACGCCAGCCCCAGCTGCCCTGCACGCTCGTACGCCCACCGCCGACTCAAACCACCCGCCGACGTCAGCCTCTCCATCGCCGGCTCCGCCACCGTCGCCGACCAGCCATGCTCCCGCAAGAAACTCACCAACCCCGCAAAGCGTTCATCACCCGGACTGGCCAACCAAACCTGACCCGCCGCCACCTGCTCCCCCGCCATGGCCGCCCGCAAATCCTGACTCAATCGCTGCGCCTGTGCCGTCACCAACTGCTGACCCTCCCACAACGCCTCTTCCCCCACCTCCAGACGCACCGCGTCAACCAGCTCGCCCCCACGAACCACGCACAGCTCGCTGCCCTGCCCGCCCACATACAGCAACGCCCCCGACTGCGCCCCCCAGCCGAACAACTCCCTTCCCCCCCACACCAGTCCCTCGCTCGCCGGCGCCGCCACCGTCGGCTTCCACGCACCCGCCTCCTCCAACAACGTCCGCACTCGCTCCCGACGCGCCGCCGCCAACGTGACCTGCATCTTGCCATTCACGCCACGCCCCCCACGCCACGCCAACTGCAACGCCTCCACCGGCAGTGGAACCAACGCCTCCGCCTGCAAACGGACCATCTCGCCCATCTGTTCCGGACGGGCCCCCGGTAACTCAAGCCCATAATACGCCACATCGCCGCCCGCCAGCCCCACCACCACTTCGCCGCCCGCCCCCGCTACGCTCGCCGAGGCCGAACGATCCCCCTTAACATCCGCCACTGCGTAACCTGCTCCCTCTCGACGCAGCTGCACCGCCGTCTCGCCCCCGTCAGATACCATGACCACCGTTATTGTTGCACTCAATAGTTGACCCCTTCATGCCAGTATATCACCGACGTCCGCTTTTGGCCCCGATCCAACACCGCGTCTGCCTGATAACACGACCCCGTCCGCACGCTCCGAGACGTACAGCACACCCCAAACACCTCCGACCGAACCGTCACCTTCGACGCCAGCTTCTTAAAACCGTCCAGTCCCACCCCTTGCATATCCAATAAATCCGCCACGCTCGTCATCGCCGTCGCCCGCGCCGACCGCGCCTGCACCAGCCGCTCCGCCAACGCCTCATCCCCTCCCGCCAACGCCGCCAGCACCTCCTTCTCCGCCGTGTTCACGTTCACCAACCCCACAACACGCTTCTCGTCCCGCACCGTAATCTCATCCGCTATCTGCTTGAACGTCGCCAGATCCATCGCTACCGCGTCCTCTGAGTCCTGGTCCTTCTTCGACGCCTTCTTCGGACTGCTCTCACTAATCAAGTCCCCGATACTCTTGTAACTATTCTTGCGGTTCTCCACGACCCACTTGGCCTGCCCCTTCGTCAGCCCCAGCGACCCCTCCAGCTTCGCCTCGTCCGCACTGTTGATGTTCGTCCGCTCGCCCCCGTCCGCGTCCCGGTTCATCGTATACGAATAGCACGTCAAAAAATCAATCCACCCCTTATCCAGTACGTCGTCGCCGTCATCCTCAGGCCAACGCAACGCGCCGTCCCGCTCGTTGTCGTCCAGCCGACCGTTGCGGTTGACATCCTCACCGTAAAACAACGCCTCTGTCACCCCCTTCACCAGCAACAACTCCCGAATCGTCTGAAAAGGCCCATTGCGTATCTCATACCCAGGCCGCAAAGCGCTGTACGAACCTCCCTCAGCCCCATGTGTCCGCACCGTATCATCCTTGTCTCGCCAATCCAAAATCGCCTCAGCTACATCCTCCGTCATCTCCGGCAACGCCAGCAATTGCTCCTTCGTCGCCGTGTTCACGTTCAACTTGCCCGACTCATCCGTCACCGCCGCCGTAAACACACACCCCTCCAACGCCACGTCCTCGCATTCTGTCTCGTTGTCGCTCCAGATATCCTGCAAACCGTCTCCCGCCTTGTTATCATCATTGAGCAGCCCGATCGCCGTCTCCAACGCCGCCCGGCACGCCCATCGGCCGCGCAACTGCTCGCACGACGACAAACTCACCCGATTGTCCAGCCGCACCGACTTAGCCATCACCGTCACCAACACCGTCAGCACCACCACCAGCCACAGCACCGCCACCAACGCCAACCCGCGCCGTCCAGCCCCCTCCTGTACCATGCACCGCCACCGGTTCAACCTTGCCCCCTTCCCGCGCCCGTCTCGCCCCTGCCGCCTTCACCTTGCTGGCCCCGTCGCCGCGCCCCATACACATAAAACCGCTCCTCCGCCACGTCGCCGCCCCCACTCTCCAACGCGCTCACCAACGTCACCGACATCAACCCCGGCAGCCGATCCATCTCCTCAGGCCACTGTGTCGCCCAATCCTGCCCATCCTGATAACGCACCTCAAAACCCACAATATGCTCCGCCACCAGCGTCACCACCCCGCCGGCCTTCTCCCCTTCGCTCGGGTTAGGCCACTGCCGCCGAAACAGCACGTTGCACCCCGCACGCTGCTCCAGAAAATATTCTACCTCGTACACGTCCGACTCGGGCTTGGCCAGCCGCGCCTTCGTCCCGCTCACCGTATAAAACACGATCCGACTACGCACCGTCCCACCCCGCTCTTCACTGCTGCCCACAAACTTCTGATCCTGCGCCGAACCCGCCCGGTACAGATTGCCCAAATCCCGACGCACCTGCTCCGCCGCCCGCCGCAAGCTCCGAAACACCTCCTGACGCCGTTCCACCTTCTCCCGGTTCCGTACCGTCGCCCGAAACGCACCGGCCCCCGCCGCCGCCACCAAACCAGCCACCATCGACGCCAGCAGGATCTCCACCAGCGTAAAACCGCGCCTCCGCCGGGGCAGGCCCTTCGTCCTGCAATGTGACATTCTTAGACTATTCAACTTTTCAACCTTAAATTTTCAACGCGGCCGATAATCGACGGCCTTCAACTCGTCCAGCCTATCCGCACAAGAATGTACTCTGTGTATGTTTTCTCGTAGTCCATCGCACCCTCTACTCTAACCACTTATTGTCGCAACGAGGCCGTTCAGTTGGGCAAGATAGCCTTTAGCCCATGCTGATCTCTTCTTCCACAAAGTCATTCTGATTTACCCGATCGCAGCCCAGCGACGGCTCCTGCCCCAATCATAGCAATGCCGCCAAGTATGCAGACTGTGTCCGCATGCTTGGGCACATCTGCTGTGAGATTGACGGGCTTTTTCAACTCCACCATGGCCTCAGTGAGCTGCTGCATAGCAATAGTGTTGTGTATGTAAGGGACGGTGATCAAGACCGTCCCGCAGACAATTATGACCACTGCAATACCAGGCAATTTCATTGTCTCGTCTCCTTTATGTGCGGTTGCATGGCTGGGCAGGACGGGCTTGGGCCCATGCAGACTTCTCTTGGTGTATTCGTGCCTTGGTGCTTCCTCTTCTCTGCGTGCTCTACTCCTCTTAGTGTCTTCATACCTCTTGCCCTGCGTCCAAAACTACGGTCGTCGTCTTGCCATTCAACCGCGTATCCAGCCGCACCGCATGCGCCCGCCCCATCGACTGCCAACGTACCGTCACCTCCAACGTATACAACGCGTCGATCCCCTCCAACTCGCTCGCCACCGACCAGTAATACTTAACGCCCTCCTGCTCATCCTCTCCCTCGTCAATCTCCTGCTCGATAAACGCGTCAACACCCATCCGGTCAATCAGCGTCAACTGCCTGTCCGCCACCTGGTACGCCGCCGCGTACTGATGCATCAACAACACGCTCCGCGTCGCACGACCCTGCAGTCCGCTCAACGCCACCAGTGAGCCCGCCAGGATCAAACACGACGTCAACGCCTCCACCAGCGTAAACCCCCGCCGCTCTGTCCGCTTATTTCTTGCCACCTCAACCTTTCACTTTGTCTGCCTCTACGCCTTCATCACGCCTCTTCCACATGAATACTAAATCGTCGCCGCAGGCGACACCTCCCCTTATGCCTTATGCCTTATCCCTTATCCCTTATGCCTTATGCCTGTCTCACATCCCATCCAGATCCACACTTTCCTTCACCAGCGCCTCTTCATCCCGCTCCGCCAGCCGTGCCCGTCCCGTCACCCGCGAAATCACCACCCGACGCACCGCCTGCCCATCTGTCAACTCGATCACAGCCCCGTCCGCCATTCCCGCCGGCGTAAACACCACCGTATCCACGTCCTCCGCCCGCTGCGATCCCTGCCGGCACGCTCGTTGCCGCCGACGCTCCACCTCCACCGCTCCAAACCCCACCTCCCCCGTCAACTCCACCGGCCGAACAAACTGATTCACCACCGCCTGACGCTGCCAACGACCCTCCCCCTCATCATAAGCCGACACGCTCACACAAAACCGCCCCGCTTCCTTATCCACTACCAGCTCGCACGACGTCTGCCGCTCCATCGCCAGCATCCGTGCATACCGTGCCGCATACACCAACTCCGCCGCCGCCTTGTCCAGCCGCCGCCCACGCAAACCCGCCACGTACACCTTGCCCCCCACCGCCAGCAGCGACGACGCCAGCACCACCACCGCCAACGCCTCCACCAGCGTAAAGCCACCCCGCCGACCTGTTAACCTGCTGGTTCGCATCGCCCGGCCCAAACCCTACTGCTCTTCACTGCTGATGTCCGCCGCCTCGCCTTCGCCCCCCGGTGCATTGTCCGACCCCAGACTCGCAATCACATAAGGCACCTCCCCACCGCGACCTTCCTGCACCGTGTACTGGTACGGATTGTCCCACGGATCCAGCAGGTTCTTCTCCGCCATATACCGCCCGCCCCACTTCTCAGCCAACCCCGGCGGCGCCGTCACCAACGACCCCAAACCCTCCGCCGCCGTTGGGTACCGCCCACAATCCAGATAAAACTCCTCCAACGCATTCCCCAACCGGCTGATGCCGATCTGCGCCAGACCCTGCTTCGACTTGCCGAACACCCGAAACACCCGAGGCGTCAACAACGCCGCCAGCATCGTGATAATCAAAATCACCACCAGCAACTCCACCATCGTAAATCCCGCACGTCGCTTCCGCTTCATCACGTGTCCTCTCTTCTATTCCTGCCTATCCCCACAACACTCCCTTGCGCATCTTGAATCTGCACATCCTGACTCTTACTTATCATGCATAACTCTCTTCTCACATCCCCCCCACACCCAACTGCATCCCCACGATCGGCAACAGCGTCGCCACCACAATAAACCCGATTACCACCGCCAGCAACAGCACCATCACCGCCGGCAGTATCGCCATGAACCGCGCAATCGCCGCGTCCGCCTCCGCGTCGAACGTCTCCGCCGCGCTGAGCAACAGCTCATCCAACTTGCCCGTCTGCTCGCCCACCGCCACAATCTGCACCAGCAAAGGCGGAAACCGCCCCGACGACGCCAAAGGCTCCGCCAGCTCCGCCCCGCCCCGCACCTGCTCAATTACCGTGTCGATCTCCCGCCCCAGCACCTCATTACCCAGCGTATCCCGCACCACCCCCAGCGACTCCAGCACCCCCACGCCCCCCTGCGTCAACGCCCCGAACGTCCGCGCAAACCGTCCCACCGCAATCGAACGCAACACCGCACCCAACGCCGGGATACGCAACAGCAAACCGTCCCACCGCACCTTGCCCGACGCCCCCTTATGCCAGCGCCACACCCCCCACGCTACCACCACCAACGCCAACCCCGTCAGCCAACCCCACGGACTGCCCGCAAAATCGCTCAGCCCCAACAGCATCTCCGTAGGCCAGGGCAACTGCGCCGTCTCGTCGTAAATCGTCCCCACCACCCGCGGCAACAGCCCCGTCACAATCACCGCCACCGACGCCAGCCCCACCCCCAGCACAAACAACGGATACGCCGACGCGTTACGCATCTGCGTACGCACCTGCTCGTCCCGCCCCAACAGCCGCGTTAATTCCGACGTCGTATCCTCCAGAATACCCCCCGTCTCTCCCACCCGCACCATCGCACAATACAGAGGCCCAAACACCCGCCCATGCCGACCCATCGCCTCGCTCAGCGACACCCCCGCACTCACCTGGTGCTCCAGGTCCTCCAGCAGATCGATCATACCCTGCTTCTTGCTCTGCTGCCGAATGATCCCCAGACAATTCATCAAAGGCAGCCCGCTCCGCAACGCCGTACTCAACTGCCCTGTCAGCGCAATCACATCCTTCTTCGTCACCCGCCCCCACCAACCCTGCCGCACCCGCCGCTCCTTGCCTTGCCCCTTCTGCCTTGGCTCCCCGTATTCTGCCTTGCCTGCCTTCTGCCCTCTGCCTTCCGCCTTGGCTCCCTCCGCCTTCTGCCCCCTGCCTTCCGCCGTGCCCAGCGTCACCACGTACTCTCCCCGATCCGCCAGCACCGTCACCGCCGAACGACGATCCGCCGCCTCCACCACACCCCGCACCGACTCACCAGCTTCGCTCAATGCCTCATACGAAAACTGCACTAGCTACCCTCACACTCATGTGGCATAGGCGTCTCGCCCATGATTCCCGTGGCGCGGCTATCTCGCCCGCACCTGAAAAACAGCGTCGCCAAAAGCGATACCTCCCCTAATCCCTTATGGCTTTTCCCAACTCTTCAACTTTCAACCTTAAACCTTCAACCGTTTTACACTTCATCCGTCCCCTGCGTCGCCCGGACCACCTCCTCAGCCGTCGTAACACCCGCCAGCAGCTTGGCCACACCATCCTGCCGCATCGACACATGATCGCTCGGTGCCGCCTTCAAAATCTGCTCCGTCGTAGGCCGCGTCGTGATCAACTCCTGCAACGCGTCCGTAATCCGCAAAAACTCATAAATCCCCGTCCTGCCCCGCATCCCGCTGTTCATGCACTCATGACACCCTTCGCCCCGATAAAACACCATATCATCCGTCACCTGCACCGCCCCGTTGAGCGCCTTGAGCAGCGTATACTCAGGCCGATACGACTGCCGACACGCCTTGCACACCTGCCGCACCAACCGCTGCGCCAAGACCGCCTCCAGCGAGCTGGCCAACAGAAAAGGCTCCACCCCCATATCGATCAGCCGCGTAATCGCCCCCGGCGCATCGTTGGTATGCAGCGTCGAAAACACCAGATGCCCCGTCAACGCCGCCCGAATCGCGATATCCGCCGTCTCCCGGTCGCGAATCTCACCCACCATGATAATGTCCGGGTCCTGCCGCAGAATATGCCGCAACCCGTTAGCAAACGTCAACCCCCGCTTCGGGTTCACCGGCATCTGAATGATCCCCTCCAACTGATACTCCACCGGATCCTCGATCGTGATAATCTTCAGACTCGGCGAGTAAATCTTATTCAGCGCCGCATAAAGCGTCGTCGTCTTACCCGAGCCCGTCGGCCCCGTCACCAGAATCAGCCCATGCGATTTACCCAGACACTGCTCAAAGCCCCCCAGCGTCTGCGGATTCATCCCCAGCTCTTCCATACTGAACAACGCCGCCGACCGATCCAGTATCCGCAGCGTGATCGACTCGCCAAACACCGTCGGCACCGTCGACACCCGAATATCCACCCGCCCTTTGGGCCCCGCAAACTCAATATGCCCGTCCTGAGGCACAAAACGCTCCGCTATGTTCATCCCCGCCATGATCTTGATACGCGAGACCACCGCCGCCTGCAACCGCTTCGGACTGGTCGATTTCTCCACCAGCACCCCGTCTACACGGTACTTGATCTTCACCTGATGCTCAAAAGGCTCGATATGTACATCACTGGCCCGCGCCTCGATCGCCTCCAACAGCACCAGATTCACCAGGTTGATCAGCGAAGGCTCCCGCGCCATCTCATGCAGCTTGGCCGCACTATACTCGCCGTTGCCCTCCTCCCCGTTGCCGCTGGCCCGCTCCCCCGGTGCCAAATCCTCCAGCATCCGTGCCACATTACTGCCATAGTGAGCCGTAATACCCCGCTCAATATCCGTCCCATGCATGAAATACCGCCGGATTCGCAACCCTGTTACCAGCCGTAAGTCCTCCAGTGCACTGGACTTAAACGGATCAACCATCCCCACGTCCAGCCGCCCGTCCGTCTGACGCAACGGCAGGACGCTGTGCCGCGTCACCAGCTCTGCCGGCACCAGACTGATCGCATCAGCCTCAACACGCACCGCCGAAAGGTCCACACGCTCGATCCCCGCCTGCAACGCCAACGCCTCATTGAGCTGAACCACCGTGATATGCCCCAGCTCCACCAGGATTTGCCCCAAAGGCCACCCCTGCTGCTCCTGTCGGCTCAACGCCACCTCCAGCTGCTGCTCGTCAAGGTAACTCTTCTCGCATAAAAGCTCACCGAGCCTCTTGCTGCTGCCCTGGACCATCTGGCTCTCCTACCCAGCCTCGCCTGAAGTTCATACACGATGTAACGTAACACACTATAACAAAAGTATTTAGGTCTTTGGTGCCGCCTGGCGGGCACCCCATGCTGGCCTGGACACCGCCTTCAATTATGCCCCATACTCTTTAGACGCTCAAAACGCACATAAGTTACCTGGAAAAGCAGAAAAAGTCGCGAATTTGCGCAAAAATCCCCACCATAAACAACCAACCTCTTCACAGCTCAGACTCCAACCCAACTGCACACCACCGCACTTGCCTGCCTACCACGCAAAGCCCCAAGAGAGCTACGTTACAGGTATTCTAAATCCATAGGACGACTATTCCCCCGTGGGACAAGCCGTACGCACCCCCTGCAACGTCCGATAATCACACCCCCTTCCCGTGCGACACCCTCGCAACGAGCTAAAACCAAGCATGCTGTATCCACACACCCCCCAATACGCCGATAGATCATCCAGCACCTTGTTCTGTCGACCGCTTGAAGTCGGCCCACACTCGATAAAGCCATAATGTGACGCATTCCCCGTACAGCCTTAGAGTCAATGCTCGTGAGCAACAACAGACAAACATCCAATCATCCCGCTGCCAAAGACCGCCAGGGGCACAACAGCAACCTCGTCGGTGCCCTCGAGGCGCTTTGGCGAGCCGAGCAGAAAACGTCCCTCTACCTGCCCGGCCATCGCTTAATCCTCGAGGAGCTTACCCAGGCCGTCCGACTGTTTGAGCTCGCTCTCAGCCGCACACCGGCAATTGTCGTCAGCGTAGCCCGCGATAACCTGCTTTGCGACGATGAACCCTTGGGCTGTCCCTCCGGAAAATTGTCAGCGTTCGCGCAACTGCTCAGAGAAGTGGATATTATCGGCATCGAAGTGTCACGCGGCGTTTCCGTCGACGAACTCGAACAACTGCTCCAGCTGCTCATCCAGGCACGCCGAAACAAGATGCCCGCCGACCAGCTCGCTGCCGCCGTTGACCACCACGCGATCAAGCACGTCGTCCTCACACCTGTCGATTACCGGGCCCTGCGCTTTACCCACCACATCGATAGCCCTCCCGAAAACGACGACCCTCACGCCGATGCCTGGCTCAACATGATAAAGCGACTCACCGACCCCACGCTCAATGACGACGACGACAGGTTCCAGGAAATCCTCGATCAGATCGCCGGCCACCTCCACCAATGCGAAGGCGCCCTCGACGCACTCAATATCCTTCTCAATCGTCTCGCCGCACAACTGGACAACGAACGACCCGTCCATGAGCTCATCGACGCCTTGAACAGCATCGATGCCGAGAATGGCCCCCTCCCCGAAGAAACCCTTAGACTACTCGTAAAACTTGTAGAACTCTGCCACCAACGGCCAGATATGACCGCCCCCATACAAGACGTCCTGAAAAACTGGGGGGTCGGTGACGACCAACTCGATCCCGAAAAACTCGATACGCAGGACGTCTGGGCTGAGCTTCTAAGCAATCAAAGCCAATCCAGCTTCAGCCCCGATGCCTACAGACAGCAACTCGACACCCACACTACCACCCAGGTCGACGCTGACAAACTGATCTCCACCAGACGCTACACCGACCCCCGCGACAGCGACCTGCTACGCATCCACTCCGCCCAAATCGCCCTCCAGTTGCTGACCGAGCCCGAAACAGAGCAACACCTGCCCAATCTGCTGGCGCATCTGCACAGCGCCACCGAGACACTGCTCGAACGCGGCCGCGAAACACTCGTCCACCAGACTGTCCAGGTCGCAAAAGACCTTTGCCAACAACACAACGACGAAACCGACCTTCACCGTGCAGCCGAAGGGTATCTCCATAACCTCAAGAGCCCCGAACGCGTCGAACAACTTCTCCAGTGTGCCCTGTTGGCCGAACCGCCCTCATCTGAAATCCTCGACCTGCTTGCCACCGCCGGCCCATACGCCCTCTCCACCACGGTCAGCTCCCGAGCAAAACAAGGCTGGGCCGCCATTCAACCCGTCTTTGCCATTCTCAAAAGCCTGCCTTACAAAACCGCCGTTCCCGTCCTTCGCGCGTTGCTCAAAGACCAGAAATTACAGGTCCGCTGCCGTGCCCTGAGCATCCTCTGGGACCTCGACACTCAACCCGAATACCTCAAACAATATCTCCAATTGGCCTTGCGCGACGGCAACCTGCAAATTGAGGCCGCCGCTCTCCAACGCCTGGCCAACTGGCAAACATCCCGGTCCCTCGAACTCCTGCAAGCATACATCGAAGGACGACTCTCCGATCGATTGCCTTCCCTCCACGGATGCAAAACAGCCGTCGAAATCCTTGCCAATCGTGGCCAGACCGGGCTCGACAGCCTCAAGGACGCCTTGGATAACCTCGGAAAAAACCCGCAGAAAAACAAGTGGGCCAGGTCCGTCGCCCAAATACTCCACGCTCAACCGCACGACGTCAGGGCCGCTCTGACGCTCAAACAACACACCTTCTCTCCCGCCCGATGGGCCTACTGCCTGCTGGCCCCTCTCCGGCAGCTTGTCCGGAGGACCAAACGTGATTGAAGCCGTCAATAAGGCCATGCTCGAGCTGCACCGCGCCCTGGGCGTACGCACCATGTTCGTTTCCGGTGCCCATGTTCAACGCTCCCAAAAGAGAGCCTGCGATCTGATAAACCATCTCCTTGAACACCTGCCCTCCATCGACGTGCTCCTGCTCGACGACCGGGTCATCTTCGACAACCTGACCTTGCCTGCCAGTGCCAACCTCCTCACCGGCCTCTTCGGCATACTCCACCAACATGGCGTCGATCGCATCACCTTTCGACGTGGTCTTCAAGTCAAAGACATCGCTACCCTGCTCGATCAATTAGCCGACCGAAAATCGCAGCCCTCCCAAAAACTCCAGCCCACCGATAACATCGCCTTTGGATTCCTCCAATGCTCGGATGACACGGATTCTTCCGAGTCCCCCTCGAAGCCACAAACGGTCGATGGTGAGCAAATCGCTGCCTCTGTTGACAACTTGTGGCAGGATACCAATGAAAGCGAGCCGCCCGATCCCGAACTCCTCGCCAGTACCGCTGGCTCCATTGTCGCCATGGTCTCGGTAAGCGACACCGCCATGGTCTCGCTCGCTGCCATCAAAAAGCACGATGAATATACCTTTGTCCATTCCAGTAACGTAGCCATTCTCAGCACCCTGCTCGGCGAGGCCTTAGGCTTCGACAGCACCACCGTCCACGACATCTGCATTGCCGGCTTGCTCCATGATACCGGCAAACGCCACATCCCCTCCGAACTCCTCAACAAAACCGGCGCCCTGACCAAAGAAGAATTCAAACTACTGCAAACTCACCCCGTCCACGGTGCACGACTGCTACTCGGCGCGCCCGGCATTCCCGACTTGGCCCCTATCGCCGCCTACGAACACCACGTCTACGCCGACGGCACCGGCTATCCCCAACTGCCCCAGCCTGGGCAACTGAACTTGGCCAGTCGTATCGTTCAGCTGGCCGATATCTTTGACGCCTTGGGGACCCACCGGCCCTACCGGCAAGCACTGCCCCTGCCGGAGATTACCGAAATCATGCAACGCGATGCCGGCGTCCTGCTTGACAAAGACCTCCTGGACCTCTTCCTCGAACAGGTGGCCCCACGTTGCACGCCAGAACCCGTGCCGCCTCAAGACATGTGCATAGCTTCAACCCCCCTGGAAACAGGCATGTGAGCCGCCTCGGCCAGCAAACCCCCCGCCCGTCATAAATGCCTGAAAGTGATACCCTTACGATACGCGTGCTCCCCCCCCCAGCGCCATCCTGCGGTACCCGTCAAAAGCAAACGCCCCCGGCAGGATTCGAATCACTTAACGTGTCAGGGTGTCGGTGTTGAATATACAGCTTGCTGCGGAGAAGGCTGACACCGTGAAACTAGGGGTGATCTGTCGGAATATGAAGGTGGCCTTATCGGGGCTTGGTGGGGAAGAATAAACCATGGTTTCTTCTTAAAATCGCGGCCGAGGCGGGGATTCAGTAGGGGCGTCATATCAGTCGTCGGCCGCTGGAATACTCGGATTTAAGCGGACTCGAATTGATGGAGGTACAAGAATGCCTGAACAACTACTCAGCAGAGACGAGGCGGCCAGCAGGATGGGTGTGTGTAGACCCACGTTCTACAAGGTCTTGCCCCGGTTGAAGGCCCTGGGGTTGCAGGAGATCAAGATCGGCCGACGGCGGCTCTTCCGGGAAAGCACGCTGGACAAAGCCATCGTGCGATTGGCCGAACGTGAAGAACATCTAACGACGAGGTAACACAATGGCAAAAACGGATCTTTGTTGTGTATATCTTATAACTGCGTGTTTCGCAAAAGGTTGTGTCGGATAATGTTGCAGGAAGACTCCTTCCAGAAAACCAATTTGACACTACCCCCTTGGTTGTGTAATCCGTTGAGTACTAATTCAACATTACCCACAGTCAAGCAAGAAGGAGTCAGCTATAAGCGAAGATATGGACAAATACACCCGCATTTGACATCGGACGTGCTCGGCACGTTGGACGATCATGCCGTCCTGTCAAGCTTTCAGATAGCACAAAACAGGCAGTGCCTCCGCTTTTTCACTCGACGGGAGTGATTTTTATGTAGGCAAGTCGGTAGGGAAGTCTGTCGGAGAGTTTTTCAGGATCCGAGCAGTAGGGCGTGGGAAGGAGAATATAAATGATATGCAAATTATTGTCTTTATCTACCGCAATATCGAAGGGCATACGGCTGGGATACCCTGAGAGTCTTTTGTGTTCGATGACGGATATAACCTTGCCCCATTTGGCGTCGTCCTTACGCATGAAGAAAAGGCCCTTGTCATTCTCGACCCAGAATACATACAGATTACCGTTGTTATCAATGACAACCCGTGGAACACAATTGTAATCCGTATCAACTATTTTAACCGGCTTGCTCCACTGATTGTTGCTCATGCTGCTAAAACAAATGGCTGATTCCTTGCGATGAGCCGAGGAAGGGTGTTTCTTTTCGTCTATCACCCGATAGCAGGCGCAATACACGTTTTTTCCGTCGCCGTTAAGAGAGCCGGAAACGTCACGGTGGTATTGTCGCCGTGTGTCGTACTTGTATCCCACGAAGGGCTCTGTGGTCTTGGCCCATTTTCTATTTCTGCAGTCAAAGCAGGAATACAGCAATATCTCCGGGTCGTATAGAGAACCGTATTCACGGTATTTTCTCCATATAACATGAATCTTCTCTCCCCGGACAATACTGCCCAGATAACGCATGCATTCCCTATCTTTCAACTTTACAGGCAAATTATGATATTCGGTGATCGACCCGTTCTCTATTTTGGCTATGTAGGGCCGTTCGTTAAACCCGGCATGACCGCCTGACGCAAGCGCTCTGGCAATCGAAAAAGGATCACGTGCATACTCAGTATAATCTCCGATCATATACAGGTTATTAGGTTCGCCCGTCACCGGCAATATCTTCCTTGTACGTCCACATACTTCTTTTTTGAGGATGTGGGTCTTCTCATTCCATTGGATTACTCTTGTTGCACAAGAAGGGAGTTCGATATTGTTGGTCAAGCTATAGATGGAAAGCTTAAATAGATTCTCCTTCCATTGCGGGTGTCTTATTCCATACGCCTGAAAAAAGCCATTGTTTATTAGCGCGCCAAACTCTGGGAAACCAGGCTCTATTAGCTCGGTATGGACCCATTGGTCTTCGGCGGCGCAAACAAACAGCAAGAGCTTTACTTTATGCTCGTCGGCTTCATCGATGTGATGGGAAGATGCTGCCATTATATGGTTATCCCTATCAACAAATATTTCAGCCGCGTCGTATGGAAGGATGACCCCTAGCGGTGGCCTGTGTAATATACGTGGCTTTGAGATTATATAATCATTTTCTATCTCTTCGGCGCAAAGACAACCAGCCAGAATGAATGAAAGGCAGAGAACAAGCAGAAATATTCGCCTGTTAGTATACATGCTATTCGTTACCTCTAGCACGTAGGTCCGATGCCGCCCAAGAAATGCCCGCCTAAACGCAACTGTAGTCGAACCGTCCGAATATGTCAAGCGGGTGATCTGAAAGTCTTTGTCGTAGGCGTAACTTGCGCTCTCGGCACTCATGCCCAGCACGATCTGCGTCTCCCGCTACGCTCAATATGTGTTCACCGGAAGGCACGTAGCGTGATCCCCGCCGTACTATCCGGCTCACTGAAAGACCTGGATATTCCCGCAATCTATGCATCGTCTAGCTGTTCTCCTGCGTGCCGACATGATCGTCTTGACGCGAGCGCGGACGCTCTCCTCCTCATCAAGGAAGGTGGGCCCCCCCACCAGGGAACCCCACTGGTAGTCTTGGGCGCCGCATACAGGGCAAGGCAGTCGAGAAAGTTCTTCTCTTCTGTTGTTATTCCTCGTCCTTGACCGACTCTTCTCGTTTGGGCCTTCGAGAGACATACTGTCTCCTTAACGGCGGTTCCCATCTCATCTTACACCGACTGAATACTAGACACCGTTATTGCCAGCCGTATGCTCTAATGATTGGTAAAGACGACCTGCTTCACTGCCTGACACGACGGCAAACAATGTACCCGGAATTTCCCAGATAAATCTGGTCAGGTACGCCGCCGAACCACTTGCCAATTATTCTATTCTGTAGCCTGGGCAGATGCAAAGATCTTCGGTAGAATCCTTGTCCGTTCACAAGGCGGCTGACCAACAACGCCCGGACATGCTTTCGCAGACGGGTAGTGGCGGCTGGACTTGTCGACGACGATGGCAAGGCACTGTATACCCCCCCATGACCTGAGAGGACCGGGGGATACGAACTGGGCCAATGGGGTGAAGTCACCGAAGATCGTCCAGGAGCTTATGGGCCGTGCGGCCCTCGAGACCACGATGAGGTATTACGTCTCGGCAGGCAGGGATGAGAAACAGCGGGCGGTAAAGGGCGCAGTGGTCAAGGTAGTAGCCGCCTGAAAACTTGACGCCTTGCCCGCGCGGAGCATGGTGGGGCCAAATAAGAAAAAGGCTGCCAAACACAAATGCTTGACAGCCAAGAGTTTACAACGCGCGCCCGGCAGGACTCGAACCTGCAACCTTCGGATTCGAAGTCCGCGACTCTATCCAATTGAGCTACGGGCGCCTGACATCCGCGGGTATAATACCGCCAAGCGTCGTGCAATACAAGGGGCTGGCCAGAATCCTTCTCGGCAATCGCATCTAATGTCCCCGGTCAGCGCGTGTGACGACCCGTAAAAGGTAATCGTGGCCCCAGCTGCAGTAGAGGTGTTGGGCTTTGATGGCGACCTGATATTTCGCCAGGGCCTTGAGCAGGTTCAGGGCAATCCGGCTGAGCCGGGCGAAGTTCTCCGTTCCGTGGCCTTGACGGACACGCCGCTGGTCGTCGGCAAAGCTGATGTCGAGGTACCAATGCAGGTTGTTCTTTACGCTCCAATGGCCACGGATGCAGGCCAGCAGGCGTTGCGGGGGCGTTGTACGCACACAGCCATGCGTAAGGCCCGATGGGGCTTGGGACCTGCTGGAACCTCAAGCCTCACCGGGCCCGTGCAATGTTCAGCACGACGAACTCAGGCGGTCAGTCAGCGGTTCTGTTGTCGCTGCATCTTCTGGAGTTCTTTCCGTTGCTGGTCGAGCTGTTCTTGAAGCTCTTGGAACTGTTCTTCGAGTTCTTCCAGCTGTCCTTGGGCGGCCTTCATGCGTTGGCGTCTCTGGGCAGCGGTCTTCTTGGCCTGTTTCCTACCAGGGGCTTGCGCGGCTTTAGGGCGACGTTGTCTGGGCTTCTCGGCCCACTTGTCAGGCGAGGGCGGTTCCTGCCAAGCGGGACCAGCAGGGCCCATGCCCAGGCCACGCCCCATGCCGGGACCGCCGGGGCCCCAGCCTTGTCTGCCACGTCCCATGCCGCGACGACCGGGGCCTCTGCCCTGCCAGCCAGGCCCCATTTTCCTACCAAGGCCCCTGCCATAGCCTCTGCCTGGCCCACGCATGGAGTGTGCTTCGTCCCACGAATCCCCTTGGGGCCGGTTCCACGGGCCAGCAGAGGCTCTGGGGCACTCTGGGTGCCAACAGGGGCCTCTTTCCTGGCCACGGCGTCCCATGCCTCTGCCGGGTCCAACGCCGGGACGCCCTGGGCCTCTACCCCAGCCCAAGCCCCTCCCACGCCCACGGCCGGGGCCCATGGCATCGCCTCTGCCTTGCCAGCCACGGCCCATGCCCCGGCCGCCTCGACGGCCCCAGCCGGGCCCCATGTCCCAATCGTTGTCGAGGTCCAGGTCGTCAAGCAGGGCGTCGAGGTCTTCGTCGCCGACATTGTCGGTGGGGGCAGATTCGTCGGCTTCTTTGGGGGATGGCGGGTTCATGTCTTGCCAGTATCTTGCGCGGCGTGGGCCGTACCTGCCACGGCGGGCAAAGGGAGGGCCCTGGCCCGCGCGGCGGCCTCTTCTGCCTGCCCAGACGGGTCGTAAGTTCTTATTGCGTAAACGGATAGTCTGGTCGCCGGCCTTGACGGCGACGGCGACGTAATTGTCCTCGGGCATTCTGTCGGTGTGAAAGACGCGTAAGGTGACCGGGTCGCCCTCGGTCAGGGCGTTGGTGGCCTTTTTGACGAAGCGGCTGGGGCCCAGATGGACGTTGTATTCCTTGCCGGCGTCAGTAGTTACGATCAGGTGAGCGCCCTGGAAGGAGCGTCCGGTGGTCAGTTCGCAAGGTCCTATAACGGTTTCCTTGACGGTGCCCTCGATGGTGACGATGTCGGGCCTGAGCCCTTGGCGGGCGAGGCCTTGGGGGTCTCCCATGCCTCGCTGGGCCCAGGCGGTGGCCGCCAGGGCCAGGACGGCCAGTGCGGAGATTAAGGGTTGGAGTCTGGGGTTCGGTTTCATGGTACACCTCCGGTCTTGGGTTTGGTAACGTACTAGGATGGAAGCATTTACCTCAGTGGTAACGCAGTTGGCGGCTGTTTTTGCCATTGTCGTCGGTGGATGTTATGTTTCAGGCGCCTTTCTGTTCAAAGAACGCTTGGAGACGAGGGATTATTGCCGGTGGGTTGATTTTTCAGGAGAGCTTCAACGGGCAAGCGGTGGCCGGTGAGGGATGGTGGGGCTGTTGCTGTAGTGCCCATAGCAGGGCTGCTGACCAGAGTGCGGCAAGGGCGAGTGCATTTCTGGGGGAAAAACGGGGGTGGGGGCGCGATCGTGGCGGGAAAAATGAGAAATTGAGTGTTAAGATGGGTAAGCTGTAGCGTTTGTAGCGTGCGCGATAGGGTCAGCGCGTGTCAAGAAGTGTGAAAAAGTTGGAAGAAGTTGAGTGGTTTTGGAGACAAGTTGGGCTGTTTTGGGGCATTTTCGGGCGGTTTTGAGGTGTTTTTGAGGGGTGGTTTTCAGGAGTGCGCACGGGTCCAGGTTGCCTATCCTACCTATTTTGACATGGGTGTTTTGGACGATTTGCCGACAGAATAGCGCTCCAGGTGAGCGGAGCCGGGAGGGCTGGGAGGGCAATGGGAGGGTGGCGGCAGGGGAGGTGTAGAAAGGTTTAAGGTTTAAGGTTCAAGGTTGAGGGTTGAAGGTTGAAGGTTGAAGAGTTGGTAAAAGTCATGAGGGATTAGGGCGGGTTAAGGAGTTCTGCTCGGAATGACAGTACGGGGGGCGGTGGGGGAATCCCCCGATTTTACAGGCTGTGTCACTATAGGCGGGGGGATGCCTTTTTTTCTTGTTGTTGGCCGTGTTTTGGCGGGCGGTGGGTGCTTTGGCTGGCTGGATCGTCTTTGTTTTTCAGTTGGGGGCTGTGTTTCGCTTAAAAAGCATGCGCGCAGGACGGTATTCAACCGGCCAGTGCGGCGATCAGGCCGGCAACGCCCAGCAGGTTGATCATGCGGGTCATGTTGAAGCACGTAGCCAACAGCGACGCTTGCGCCTTGACCCCGTCGAGGCCCCGCAGCGTAAATCCGGTACACTTCAAATTGTGCTTTATATGGCCAAAGGGTAGTTCTGCTCGTTCCTTACGTCGCCGATAAATAGCCTGATTGTCGGGTTGCTCATACTGACGCTGCAGCTTTTCACGGAGGTCTGCCTGGAACAGCCGGGTGACCTTACGACCGTGACGGCTGCGGGTACAAACGCCAAAATGGGGACATGAACGGCAGACGCTGCCGACTGCCCGATAGTTTTTACGTTTTCTTCTCCTTTCTGTAGAGGCATGCTGGAGCAGGTGGCCCGCAGGGCAGATAAAGCAATCACGTTCGTGGTCGTAGGTGAAACGCGACACATGGAACGGGCCGAGCTCTTCTTTGCCGTTTTGGTATTGCGTGGGCACCACCACATTGACGCCCTGGCTGTCAATCTTGGCCAATTCCTCGACGTCGGAATAGCCGCTGTCCGCACAGGCGGTCTCGCAAGGCTTACCCAGGGTCTCCTGGGCCTGCTCAATCTGAGCGGCAAACTGATTACGGTCGTTGTTGTCGTTAACCACGTCGCTGCTGACGATCAAGCCCTGCTGCTCGTCGACTACCGCTTGCAGGTTATAGCCGGCATGCTTGCCCTGACGGCTTTGCATCCTGGCGCAGTCGGCATCGGTGGTATTGAGCGAGTTGCTGCCTTGAGACTCTATTTGTTCCAGGATCGCCTTTACCTTGGCCCGCAAGGCCTGCTCGTGGGCCACGTCTTCCTGCAGACGTACTAGCGAAGCGTTGTCCTTTTCGCACGCGTCGGTGGACTCGCACTCAGCCAGGATCTTCCGAATCCGCTCGTCAAGTTTGGCCAGCTGTTTTTTGCAGCGTTTCGTGTCCCAAGTCTTGCCGATGCCGGCGCTGGCGCGTACCTTGCTGCCGTCGACGAAGAGCGTGTTGCCCGCGATCAACCCTAACTTGAGGCCCACGCGAGCACACTGCTTGAGCACCGCAGTCAATGCCTTTTTGTGCCGACGCCGAAACTCCGCGATCGTTTTGTGGTCGGGCTTGAGCCCACCAGTAAGCCAGATAAAACTCAGGTTATAATGGCACTCACGCTCGAGCTTGCGACTGCTACGCAGCCCGTAGGAATAGCCGTACACCAACAACTTGAGCATGGTTCGGGGATCGTAGGCCGGTGCACCGACCTTGCCCGGCTCCCAGGCCAACCCCAACGCCGGCAGGTCTAAAGCATCGACAAAGGCGTCATAGGCCCGCACCGGGACGTTCTCCGGCACGTAATCCTCAATCTGCTGCGGGAACAACTGCCCCTGATGCCTCTCGCCACTTAGATAAGCCATCCATTGCCTCCTTGCACTTCCTGATGAGCTATTCTACCCGATATCCCGAAACTCACAGCCATAACTATGACACAGCCTGTTACATCGGTGGCTGGAAGAGGTTAGCGGCACGGGTGGTCGCCTTGGGGGACGAGGTGTTCAATGGCGGGGAAGATGCGGGGTTTCGATGAGAGTGCCGCATGGGTAAGAAGACGGACGCTATCTGGATTCTGGTCAGGCGATGATAAGCAAAGCGAGGTAGGGGACGATGTTGAAGACGATGAGGGCGATCTTGAAGGCACCGAGGAAGGAATAGATGATGGCGTTGAAGGTGGGGCGGGGCATGGCGAACCAGCGGGTGTGCACACGGTAGACGAAGTCGGAGGCGATTATGAGGATGACGGTGGAGAGGGTCAAGAGGGCTGCGTTGATGATGGTGGACCACATGAAGAAGGTTGTGAGTTTGCAGATGTCCATGGCGTTTGCTCCTTTTCGAGTTTGGGATGGCGTTGCCGAGGCGAATCGGAGGTGCAGGCCTAGTGTGGATTATGGCATGGAGGGGGGAGCAGGTCAAGGGGTTGATGTTGGCGGGGGGGAAAGGAGTATAGAGAACCGCCGCTGCCGATAGAGGCGACAGCGGCGGTGGTTATGGTTGAGGTCGGCGTAGTGCGCCAGCGGTTGTGGTTTTTGCGGGGGCTATTTGATGGCGGGGTGAATCTGGAGGTTGCCGCCGTTGATATAGCCGTGTACCTGGTAGATGACGTCGGTATTGTTGACGGCGTCGGTGTCGGGGTTGAAGGCTTCGTAGATGGTGATGGAGTAGAAGTCGGGGCAGTCGCAGTTGGCGTTTTGGCCGGCAGAGCCTTGGGGTGGGCAGAGGGCGTCATTGGCAGCCGGTCTGCTGTGTAGGCCCTTGGCTTTGCCTTTTGCTTTGGCTTTAGCTTTGCCTTTTCCGGGTTCGCCGAGGTCTTCGATGTGCACTTCAAACCAATGGTAGGTTTGTCTGGCGACGACGTTGGCGAGGGAGGGGCCTGGCCTGCGGATGTTTCTGAAGGTGCCAACGCCGGCGAAGTCGATCTGCTTGGCGGGAGCGTGTCTTGCGGGTGAGCACCAGCCGGGATCGGAGCAGGCGATCCAGTCGATTTCGGTTCCTTCGGGGGCGCTGGCGGTGCCGGCGTGGAAGACAAAGGAGCCGTCGGGGCCACGTTGTTGATGGTGTGTCCACTGGCCATAGGGTTGTGGCTGTGAGGCGTTGGGGGCGCCGGCCTGGCCGCCGAAGCGGTAGTGGTCGGCAAGACGTCTCAACTGTCGGGGGGTAAGGCTATCGCTGTTGGGGTCGTCAATATAGGAATCGTTGCCACCGCCGGTGACGCGACAGGCGAGGATTTCGGTGGAGGGAGGGGTGATGGCGAGGGTGCCGGTGAGCCAGACGAGGGAGGCGGGGAGGTTGCCGGTGTCGTCGGCGTCGGCGGAGAGTACCTGTACGGTAAGAGAGGCGGCATCGGCGGGGATGTCGATGTCGAGCAGTACGGTGTCCCATTCGAGGCCGTCGCTGCTGGCGAGGAGGTTGTCGAAGTAGAGGGGCGGTTGGCCGTCAACGTTGACTTGGATGATGGTGGGTCGCTGGCCCGGGAGGTCCTGGCCTTCGATGCTGGCGGCGAAGAGAGCGAGGGTGGCGGTACGGTCGGAGTCGGCCGGGTCGAAGGTGAAGGTCTGGGGCACGGTGGTGTCCTGTGGGGGTGCGAAGTTGATGAAGGCGGAGTCGACGCCGTCGCGTAGTTGGATGTCGGCGGGGTCTGAGGCGTCGTCGTAGATGACGATGAGGCCTGCACCGTGATTGACGGCGGTGAAGGCGAGTCCGTCGACATCGATGGCGTTGGGGCCGGAGCCGATGAGGTCGAGGGAAGTGATGTCGGCACGGTAGGCGGCGGCGTAGTCGTTGACGTTGAAGGGGGTGGGGCCGCCGATGAGGTCGCCTTGGACGGTGTTGCCTTCGACGGAGATGGTCATGGTGTCGACGATGCCGGGGTCGACGTCGTAGAAGCCGGCCCAGTAGAGGATGACCTGAATGACGGCGGCGTCATTGGGGATATCGATGAAGATGGTTCCGGGTTGGCCCTCGGCGAGGCCGACGCCCGCGACGGCGATGCCGGTGCCGGGCTGAATGTCGATGGCGGGAGGTCCGAGGGTTTCGGTGCCGTCGGCGAGAGCGTGCTGTCCGGCAAAGGTGACGAGCATAGTCAGGGCCAGGGTGATTGTGAGTAAACGCTTCATGAGAACACCTCTTGAGCTTGGGTTAGGCGAAATTCGTATAGCCGATTGTCGGCGCACAGTACCATCACGTCTTGAACATCTTGCGGTGCGTGTCGGCACAGGAAGAATGGCCTGGTTTTCTCTCCTGCTTGCTGGGCTAGTGTGTATCGGCCGGGTCTGGCTCGGGCACCGCTAGAGGTTTTATTGTACACGCTTGGGGACGATTTTTCCAGAGGCAGGAGGGATAATAGGATGATAAGTGACGTAACATCCTGTTACGACAAGTATTTACGTCGTGCACTTTCTTGCGTGTGTGGTCCTCAGGTTATCTGACGTAGAAGGGTTTGGAGGGGCCCGAGCGTGGGGCGAGGGCGATGGTGGTGTGAGGGCCTATGGTTTTTCGGGCGGTGTCGAGGGCGATTTCGGGAGTGTTGTTGTGCTGGCTGAGGTGGGCCAAGGCGAGGAACTGGAGTTTTTTGGCGTGGTCGGCGACGAGGGTGGCGGCTTGCTGGTTGGAGAGGTGGCCTTTGTCGCTGGTGATGCGTCGTTTGAGCCAGGCGGGGTAGTCTCCGTGGTCTAGCATGTCGGGGTCGTAGTTGCTTTCGAGGTAGAGGGCGTCGAGGTTGGCGATGGCGTGGTTGAGGCCGGGGAAGTTGTGGCCCAGGTCGGTGAAGACGCCGAGTCGTTTGTTGTCGTGTTCGATGATGAAGGCGGCGCCTTCGCGGCCGTCGTGGGGGGTGGGGATGGTGTGGACGGAGGTGGTGTTGAAGCGGAGGGAGGCGCCGGGGCGGAAGTAGTGGGGGTGGTCGACGCGGCCGATTTTGGCGGAGCAGGCGTTGAAGGAGCCTTTGGAGATGTAGAGGGGCAGGTGGAATTTTCGGTGGAAGACGCCGGCACCGCAGGTGTGGTCGCTGTGGTCGTGTGTGATGAGAAGGGCGTCGACATCGTGGATGTCACGTTGGTGCTGGACGAGTCGTTCTTGGGCGGCTTTTCCGGAGAGGCCGGCGTCGACGAGTAGGCGGGCGTCGGGGGTTTCGACGTAGAAGCAGTTTCCGTTGGAGCCACTTTGGAGGGAGCAGGTGAAGATCAAGTGAACGCCTTTCTCACGGGTATCGAGGTTGTTAATTTAATGGCGGGCACGGCCCGTCACACCTGCTAGAACGCTACAAGGATATTTCGTTTCGACGATAAGGTTTAGTTTGCAGTTTGTCATGCTCTTTCTTATCTCGCCCCTTCAGGGCTTTGGGGTCTCTGGCGGTTCTTCAACCCAGGGCGATGCCCTGGGCTATTACATGACGCCCCTTTGGGGCTTTTTGATGTTTGGCTGATAGCACATTATTCAGCGTTGCAGTACAAGGGGGAGCGTGGTTTCAGTCGCGGGCAAGATGCCCATGTCACGGTGATCGCCATCGCCCGTTCTGCACGGCGATGCCGTGCGAACAGACGGTGCCACACCCTACACTTTATACATACTGGCTATACCTTATTCTTTTTTTGCACGCTAAAGCGTGAACTCTTACTGCAGTCAGGATTGGATTTGCTGGAGGATTTCTGGGGGGATGTCGAAGTTGGCGTAGACGTTCTGGACGTCGTCGTGGTCTTCGAGGGCCTCCATGAGGTCGATGACTTTGGGTGCGGACTGGGCGTCGAGGGTGACGTAGTTGGAGGGGACCTGTGCGAGTTCGGAGGATTTGAGTGGGATTTCTTTTTGCTGGAGGACGTCTTTGACGGTCTGGAAGGTTTCGGGTGCGCAGGTGATTTCGAAGGAGTCGTCGTTGAGTCTTTCGACGTCGTCGGCTCCGGCATCGAGGGCGATTTCCATGAGAGCGTCTTCGTCGATGGCGGCGGCTTCGATGGTGAAGAGGCCTTTTTTGGAGAAGAGGTAGGCGACGCAGTTGGTGGCGCCGAGCGAGCCTCCCTTCTTTTCGAAGAGGTGTCTTAGTTCGCCGGCGGTTCGGTTTCGGTTGTCGGTGAGGATTTCGCACATGATGGCGACGCCTGAGGGTCCGTATCCTTCGTAGACGATTTCTTCGTAGTTGACGCCTTCGAGGCCGCCGCTGCCACGTTTGATGGCTTTTTCGATGCTGTCCTTGGGCATGTTGGCGTCTTTGGCTTTGTCGATGGCGTATCGGAGGGCGAGGTTTGCGGAGGGGTCTCCGCCGCCGGCTTTAGCGGCCATGATGATGTTGCGGGCGAGCTTGCTCCAGAGTTTGCCGCGTTTGGCGTCGATGACGGCTTTTTTGTGTTTGATACCAGCCCAGTGTGAATGTCCGGCCATGAGTTGTACTCCTACGCGTTGCCAGCACAATGGTATCCGATGGTCTGGATTCCGGTATTTGGGGGAATGCCAGCAAGGGTGTTGCCATTGCGTCAGATGGTCACAGTCTTTTTAGAAGCCGCCACAGGTGGGGGCGGTGTCGACGTTTTTGTTTTGTTCCAGTTGGTTGAGTTTATTCTGGACGCGTTCGAGGTCGGCGACCAGGAAGCGTTCCACGGCGGCCCGGCGAGTCAGTTCGCGCAGGGCGACGGTCCAGGCGTGTTTGGCCTTGGGCAGGCGTTGCAGCTGATAGTAGGCGTCGCCGAGGTGGTCGTAGACCTCCGGGTCGGGTGTGACCATAGCGGCGGCGGCTTGGTACAGGTATGTCAGGGCCTGCTCGAAGTCGGCTCTTTTATAGTATAACCAGCCGGCACTATCAAGTGTTGGTCCGGAGAGGGGGTCGGTGCTGAGGGAGCGTTGGAGTAGTTGTTGGGCGTGGTCGAGCTGTTGGCAGGTTTCTGTGAGGGCGTAGGCGAGGTTGTTCTGGAGGAGGGATTCGTGGGGGTATAGGGTGCGGAGGTGTTGGAGGGTGTCGATGGCGAGGTCGTCGCGGCCAGCGAGTTGGAGGTAGGTGGTGTAGCGGACCTGGAGGTCGAGGTTGTTGGGATCGTTTTGGAGGAGGTTTTGGAGGGTGTCGGCGGCCTGCTGGACCTGGCCGGTGGCGGCGAGGATTCGGGCTTTCAGGGATTGGACCTGGTCGGAGGTGGCGGCGGGGTCGAGTCGGTCGAGTCTGGCGAGGGTGGCCTGGGACTGGTCGCGGGCGATGTCGAGGGTGACCTGGGGGCTGATCCAACGGTTGGAGTTTTTTTGTTCTTTGGTGAGTTTTTCGAGGAGCATGTCGGCGTCATCGTAGCGTGCGGCGTCGAGGAAGGCGTCGAAGAGGGCGAGGCGGAGTTTGTGGCTGGCGGGGTGGTCCTGTAGGAGGTTCTGCAGGAGTTGGATGGACTGATCGTGGGCGTTGGTGCGGCCCAGGGTGAAGAGGTAGAGGGAGCGGTTTTTTGGGAGGTCGGGTTGTTGTTGGTACCAGGTTTGGGCGTGTGAGCGGGCCTGGTCGGGTTGGTCGGCGGCGAGGAGGGTGAGCAGGAGCTGGAGTCGTAGGGCGTGGTTTTCAGGCTGGATGGAGAGGAGGTCGTTGAGGAGGTTGAGGGCGTGGTCGTATTGGCGTCGGACGGTGAGGGAGCGGGCGAGGTAGAGTGTGGCCCAGTCTTGTTTGGGCATGAAGTGTTGGTGGAGTTGGCGTGCGTGGCGAGCGGCGTGGTCGTATTGGCAGTTTTCGGTGAGGGCCCAGAGGAGGTTCTGGGCGATGGCGAGCGGTCCTGGCTGGTCGGGTCGGTCCTGTTGGGGCGTCTGGCTGGGGTGGTCGGTGGTGGGCTGTTCGGATTGGTCGGCGGGTTGGTTGGGTTGGTCGTGGTGGGTCTGAGGCGTGTCAGCGGGAGGGCAGGCGAGCTCGTGCCATTGCTGGAAGAAGGCGAGGGCCTGGGGGTAGTCTCGGGAGGCGGCGAGGGTTCGGAGGGCTTCGTAGGGCAGGGAGCTGTCGCGTGCGGTGTTGAGGAATTGTGGTTTGCTCGCGGCGTGGAGGAGGAGTTCGAGTGCTTTTTGGGGTTGGCCGGCGACGCGGAGGGTGGCGAGTGCGTGGGCGAGTCGTGCGGGGTCATCGGGGTGGAGGTCGTGGAGTTGTCGGCGGAGGTGGACGGCGTGTTGGAGGTCGTTTCGGGCTTCGGCGGCGCGAGCGGCGAGGGAGAGGACGTGGTCGTCGCGTGGGTGGGCCTTTAGGGTCTTTTCGATCTGGCGGGCAGCGAGGTCGTTCAGGTTCCGGTCGAGGTAGAGTTCGGTGAGCATGAGGCCGATGACGCGTCCGGTGGGGTATTCGCGAGCGAGGTTTTCGAGTGTGGGCAGGAGGTGCTGGCTGGTGAGGGGGTCGAGGGGCGTCTGTTCGGTTTGCGGGGTGTCGGTAGCGTCAGGCAGGTCGTCGTCGGCTTGTCTGGCGGTGGCGAGGGCTTGTCGGAGCATGCGTCGGGCGCGTTGTCCGGTATGTTGTCGGAAGGTGTCAGTGAGGTCGGGCTGGGCGTTCCATCGGGCGTAGAGGACGAAGAGGGCCTGGTAGGCGTCGGGGACGGCGGTGCGTGAGGCGAGGACTTTGAGGAGGATTTGTTCGGCGGCGGGGAAGGCGTGTTGGCGGGCGAGGATATCGGCGAGGTCGAGGTAGGTGAGGTAGTCGTCGGGTTGGATATCGGCGAGTCGGCGGTAGGCATTGGCGGCGAGGTCGAGTTGGTTCAGGCCGGCATAGGTATGTCCGGCGTAGCGGATCATGTGGGGGTCGTCGGGGTCGGCATCTTTAATGACTTTGAGGGTCTGTTTATATTGTTTTTGTTGCAGGAGCAGTTCGATGAGAGCAGTGCGTGCGAGGCGCATGGTGGAGCGCAGTTGGAGGGTGCGGCGATAGAAGTGTTGGGCGAGCAGGTCTTGTTGGGTATGACGGGCGAGTGCACCGAGGAGGAAGCATGGGCCGTAGTCGGCGGTGAGGACATCGTCGGTTTGGGCGTCGTGCAGTTGCTGGTTGAGGTTTTGGAGGCGGGAGGCGGCGTCGAGGCACTGGGTAGTGATATTGCGGGCGTTGTCGGGGTCGAGCTGGAGGAATTGGCCGAAGTGGAGGATCATGCGTTGCGTGTCGGCGATTTGGGCGTAGAGTTTTCCGAGGTCGCGGTGAACGAGGTCGATCTGTCGGCCCTGCGCGAGTTGTTTGAGGAGAGCATTTTCCGCGGCTTGGTGGTCGCCGGCCAGTAGTAGGGCGTGGGCGTACTGTCGGAGCGAGAGCAGTGGGAGTTGGTCGTTGCCGGTGGTGTTGGTGTGCCAGGATTGGATGGTGGTGTGGTATTGGTCGAACTTGGCCATTTTCTGGCAGGCCTGGTAGAAGGAGGTGAGGGTGTTTTGTCGGTCGTTTTGGGCGGCGAGGAGGTATTTTGCGAGGGCGTGGACCTGTTGGTAGCGGACGTTGAGTGGTTGGGCGGAGCTGGCGATGTAGAGGATGAAGGCGTTGTCGATGTCGACGTCGGGGCCGAAGAGTTGGGCGGCTTGTTGTAGGGCTTTTGCGGCGAGATCGATTTGTCCCATGCGTAGTCGGACGTGTGCGAGTGTCATGAGGGGCAGGTGTGCCTGTCGGACGACGCGGTTGAGTGCGGGGTCGTCGTGGGAGTAGGCAGCTTGTTGGCGCAGGAGTCGGTAAGCGTTTCGGTACTGTGTGGCGGCGGCGGCGAGGTAGCCTTGTTCGTCGAGGGCCTGGGCGAGTCGTAGTTGGAGGAGAGCGGTGAGGGGGTTGGCGGGGGTGGCTTGAGGTGATTGGAGGGCGTGTCGGAAGATGGCGGCGGCACGGTGGGCGAGGCCGGCGGCCAGTGCGTTATCTCCGGCGATGCGGTAGGGGATGAGGCGGTCGGGGTCTAGCTGGATGGTTTTTTGGGCGGCGGCGAGGGCGTAAGGGGCGTTTTCGGCCATTTCGTAGTCTTTGGCGAGTAGTTCGTAGAGTGCGGGGTTGTTGGGTTCGGCGGCGAGGCCGATGGCGATCTGGTCGAGGGCGAGGCGGGCGCGAGCCTGGTTGAGAAGTCTCTTGGCGCGGAGGTAGGCTTTTTGGGCGAGGATCGAGGCGTTGTCGCCGGCGAGGTCTGGTGGTGTGGGAGTGGATGGCAGGAGTTGGTCAAGGGCATGAGCGAGGGTGTCGGGGTGGTTGGGGTCGGCAGGGAAGAGAGGGGTGTCGGGGATTTGTTGGAGTTGCAGGGCCATTCGTTTGAGCTGGTCTTGGGTGAGGGAATCGTCGAGTTGTTGGGGGTCGAGGCGAGCGAATTTTCCGTTGGGTGCGGGGATGGGTTGAGGGGAAGAGTCGGCGTGGCTGGGG
>Ga0180430_10000873_pt1 | contig 31475 bp, 21 predicted proteins | sample SS_ome_9_FD_132999 | JGI IMG/M metagenome (GOLD analysis project Ga0180430, IMG submission 132999) | Hypersaline lake sediment archaeal communities from the Salton Sea, California, USA - SS_1_S_2 metaG | ecosystem: Environmental > Aquatic > Non-marine Saline and Alkaline > Hypersaline >... | reverse complement strand
CGAACTGATCGAACTGTCTGAGAGAATTAAGCAGCAATCCGAAAAAGACATCTGGCTTTACAGCGGCTATACGTACGAACAAATCTTGAAAAATGAAAAGCACAGCGCTTTGCTGGCCTATTGCGATGTCCTGGTAGACGGCCCGTTCGAAATCAAAAAAAGGGACTTGACGCTCCTTTACAGAGGAAGCTCAAATCAGCGCATTATCGAGCTGGCATAATCTGAAACAGAAGCCTCCGGGGCTTCTGTTTCAGCGTGTCGACAAACCCTCCCATTCGTTGTCAGGCCTGCGCGTCGGTGCTCACGAATTCCAATATTCGCTCCGCTCCGATGCTCGGCCTTCCTAGACTGCAAGGGTTTTCAATCACGCTGAAAGGATGACAAAATCCCAAAACAAAAAGCCGTTTTGGGATTTTGTCAACAATCTAAAACAGAAGCCACCGGGGCTTCTGTTTTTCCTTTCCGGCATTGACTTCTATTGAGATAACGTCATAATGAATATGAAAAGGTTTATATTTCATCATACATGTCTATCAATAAAAGAAAGCGTTTTATTTATATAAGACAATCGTGAATTAAGGGAGGAGATGGCTTCATGCCGCAATCACCGATATTTCTGCAGCCTGAGTTTAAAGAGAGGATCTGGGGGGGAACGGCTTTGCGCGAGACATTCGGCTATGACATTCCCTCTGATTTAACAGGTGAATGCTGGGCCATTTCCGCCCATCCAAACGGGCCAAACATCGTTGCTTCGGGTCCTTACAAAGGAAAAACGCTTGCCGAGCTTTGGGACGAGCATCGCGAATTGTTCGGCGGTGTAGAGGGAGACCGTTTTCCGCTGTTAACGAAAATACTTGATGCCAATCAGGACCTTTCCGTTCAAGTCCACCCGGATGACTATTATGCAGGAGAACACGAAAACGGGGAACTCGGTAAGACAGAATGCTGGTATATCATCGATTGCAAAGAAGGAGCCGAGCTTGTTTACGGCCACACGGCAAGAACGCGGACAGAGCTGGTCACCATGATCAACAGCGGTGATTGGGACAACCTGTTAAGGCGGATCAAAATCAAGCCGGGCGATTTTTATTATGTGCCAAGCGGCACGATTCACGCTCTTTGCGAAGGGACGGTCGTTCTGGAGACACAGCAGAGCTCCGATACGACGTACAGGGTATATGATTATGACCGGACCGATCAAAATGGAGAAAAGCGCGAACTTCACCTGACACAGGCGATCAATGTCACAACAGTACCGCACGTTGATAGCTATGTTGACGAATCGACAGAAACTCAAAAAGGTATTACCATTAAGACATTTGTTGAAGCCGAATACTTCTCCGTATACAAATGGGAGATCAACGGTGCCGCTGAGCTGACCCAGGATGCCCCTTTGCTGCTATGCAGCGTGATTGAAGGAGAAGGAAAGCTCACTCAGGGCGGCGAATTATTTCCGATCAGCAAAGGAACAAATTTTATCCTTCCGGCCGAAACCAATGATTTTACAATAGAAGGAACATGCGAACTCATCGTGTCACACATATAAAAAGCTTGACGGTCTGCAAAAGAAGGCCGTTAAGCTTTTTTATTGTATGAAAAAATATTCCGGCTCGCCGATAAAAAGAGAAAGCAAGTTTTTGAAATTGGGAGGCTTATAGGCGAGGGGAGTAGAGAATGTGAAAAACATTAGAAAAACCGTTATTTTTGCTGCAATCATTTTGCTCATACATACGGCAGTCCCGGCAATCCCTGCTTTAGCAGCGTATACCGATACTTCCGTCTACAAAATTGAAACAACAAAAGAGTTTAATAGCGAAAGCGCAGCACTCAAAGCGGCAGAACAACTGAAAAAGGACACGGGATGGAAAGCCGAGGTCAAACCTTCAGGAAAAAACGGCACAACATACGTTTTGACATCAGAAGGTGTCGAAGGGGAGAGCAGAGCAAAAAATCTGCTTTTGCAGTTTGAAAAAGAAACCGGCTTGAAGGCGTCCTATGGTCCGGTTGGACAGAAAGAACCGTTTTCCAAAGCGGTATCAAAGGAATTTGCCGGTGAAGCAAAAGCCAAAGAATGGGCGCTCCAATTTGAAAAAGAAACCGGTCTGAAAGCGACCTATACAATTGCAGGAAACAGGGAAGCTTACGTGAAGGTCGTCACGGGAGGAATCGAAGGCGAAGACAATACGAAAGCCATCCTCGACCGTTTTCAAAAAGAGACAGGCCTCAAAGCGTCGTACGCACCATACGGAGCGGGGCAAGCGCTCGTCAAGCTTTATTCAGGAGAAATCGCAGATGAGAGCAAAGCGAAAAGCCTGCTTGTCCGATTTGAAAAAGAAACTGCCCTTAAAGGAACGATAGAAACAGTAAAGAAACAACAGCCCAGATATAAAATTGCGACAGGTTCGATACAAGGCGAAACAAACGCAAAAAATCTGCTGAAGCAGTTTGAAAAAGAACTCAAGGTCAAAGGGGCATATGAAGCTGCCGGTCAGCCGGCACAGCTTTACAATGTGAAATCGGGATATTTTAATGACGAAAAGAGCGCGAAAAATGCCGCCGGACAAATTAAAAAGAATACCGGTCTCACTTCAAGCACGGAAAAAGTAAAAGGTACGCGCTTCTGGATCGTAAGCATGAAAAGCGTAGACAGTCAAAACCTCAAAAAAATCGACGCCTTTTTCAAAAAGAAAACGTGGCGTTATACTGCTGCAAAGACGGGAAAAAAGCAGACATCCTTCAGGATCGTTTCCGTCCCGCTTTCAGATCAAAAGAAAGCAAACGACGGCATCCGGTTTTTCAAAAACAAAAACATTCAGGCTTCTGCTCAAAGCGCCGGCAGCACGACCGTCAGCCGCTTCCGGATCGCGTCCGGCGAAACAGCCGTCCAAGCGCGAATCAATAAAGGACTGGAATTCTTTAAGAAAAACGGTGCGGCGGGAACGGCCGGACCAACAGGAAAAAAAGTGTACAGCCATTATCAGCTGACGACGGAATCCGTATACGAACAGGACAAAGTGACGAAGGCGCTCAATTTCTTTAAAGAAGCAGGCATTCACGCAGAGGCCGTGAAGACCGGCCAATATTACAGCCGGTACAAACTGAGTTCGGAAGCTATGATCGGAACGGAGAAATTACAGCAAGCGCTCGGATTTTTCAGCAAGCAGAATATACCGGGCAAGATTGAACAAACGGGTGAGTACGGCTATAGGCAGTACCGGGTGACGACAGGTCAGATCACAAGTAAAGCAGATCTCGACAAGGGATTGAATGTCTTTAAGAAGAACAATGTCAGCGCAACTTACCAAACAAAGTCGGTCAGCCTGTTTCACATCTCAATCAATGAACTATTTACAGGGAAAGACCGTGCGGATGCTGCCGCCAATCGGATCAAAACGAATTACGGCTGGCCGGTGAATGTCATCAAAGTGAAAAACGGCCCGCAAATCACAACGACTGACTACGGAATCACGCTCAGTCAGATGGTCGACAAACAGATGAAAGTCAGCCCGCAAACGGATGCGTCGGCATATGTTTCATTGAGCTACATCAATACGGCGAATCAAACCGTCACGGCTGATCTGCTGAATATCAGGTCAACCCCCCTTGTGACAAGCGGCAACATCATCGGACAGCTGCAAAAAGGGGATAAAGTCAACATCATCTCCCAGGAAAACGGCTGGGCAAAAATCAGAATGAATTGGCGAAATGCCAGCAGGGATGAAGTCGAGAAATATGTCAATCCGAAAAATTTCACACAAGACAGCTCGGCATACTTCCAATTTTTAAAACTGTCGCAAACGGCCGGATTGAATGCCGCCGAAGTCAATGCAAAAATCCTTTATAATAAAGGGATTTTGACAGGCAAAGGCCAAGCGTTCATTGATGCGGCGAGAGCATACAGCATCAATGAACTGTACCTCATTTCGCACTCGCTCCTTGAGACGGGCAACGGAACTTCCGAGTTAGCCAAAGGAACGATGTTCAACGGCAAAAAGGTTTACAATATGTACGGCGTCGGGGCTTACGACAGCAACCCACTTTACTACGGTGCAAAATACGCCTATGAACAAGGGTGGTTCACACCTGAAGCCGCCATTATGGGCGGAGCCAAATTCATCGGTGAAAAATACATTCACCACCCGACTTACAAACAGGACACGCTCTATAAAATGAGGTGGTCTCCGAATGCCCTTCACCAATATGCGACAGATGTCGGCTGGGCTTATAAGCAGGTGGGGAGAATGTACGGTCTATATGTATTGCTTGATGACTATACACCGTATTACGATGTGCCGGTTTATCGGTAGATATAAAAAGAGACTCGAATATGTTTTCGAGTCTCTTTACATGATCATTTTAAGTCGATAGTCTGATCTTCTTCCGGCAAATAAACAATTTGATCCACAACACGTTCGCTCGCTTTTCCGTCCAAGTCATCAAAGAAATAGCGGACAAAAGAATCGATCTTTTCAAAGTTGTAGTCCTCATTTTTAATGATTGAAATCATTTGCTCAGACGTTTTCGCGAGCGGCCCTGGAATAAATGAAAAATAGTCATAGTAAAAGTCGCGTTTGCGAATATAATCATCAACATCATAGCTGAAGAAAATCATCGGTTTATTCAAAAGAGCATATTCAAAGCAGACGGATGAATAATCGGTTACAAGTATATCCGTCACCAAAAGCAATTCATTGATCTCCCTAAATGAGGAGAAATCGTAGAAAAAGTCGCTATACTGGTAAGGAATGTTGATATCATTTTTGACAAACGGATGAATCTTAAATAAAAAGATATATTCATCTTTTAATTCATGATACAAACGCTCAAAATTCAGTACTTCAAAAGGATAATGGGCAGATTGCTGGCCATTTCCGCGGAAAGTAGGTGCAAACAAGATCACCTTTTTGTCCTTCAAAAAAGGAAACTCCGTGTAGAGCCGCTCTTTCACAAGCGCTTTTTTTGTTTCGTCAAAAAAGAAATCCGTTCTTGGTACTCCGGTCGCGATAACATTATCGATGCTGACGCCAAAACCTTCTGCGTAATGCTTCCGGATGCTTTCGGAGCTTACGATAACTTTCGTATAGTTTTTATGGTTCTTGGAATGCGGAGACGGTCCGCCAGGGAGGCCGATCCGGCTGTACCCGAATGTTTTAAACGCTCCCACAGCATGCCAAAGCTGAACAAGCTCTGCATTTTTGCGGATTTTCAGCGGATAAATCAAAGGATAAAAATCATCAATAAAAATGATTTTGCTTGTCGCAAAGTGATAAGCCATCGACAGCATTTCCGGTAAAGTCTTACGGTCACGGATACTGCCCTTTAAGAAAAATTTAAAATCAAAGTCATCGTCCCGTTTTAACAACTCTTCATAAACAAATTCAAAGTTTCCCGACATGTCGACACGGCTGTCTGAGGCAAAAACAATTTTATTAGATTTAATCGGAAAAATATTGCAAAATACGTAAGCCGCTTTAAACAAGCTGGTGTTGAGCTTCCGCTTCAGACGGCTCGCCTCTTTGCCGGTGTCCATTTCAAGCAGGGCGGGATCAATTTCTTGAAGTTTATTACTCGACAAGTTGATCGTCTTCTCAGTCTCATCATAGGTGACAATCAAATTAAATTTCATTTGTTTTTTCGCTGAATGAAACTCCATTTTGGCAGAGTACACATCATTTTTCAAAAAGTTGCTTACGTTTCCGACCGTATGCACTTCCTGGTGCTTGACGTTTTGATCATCGACAACTTCGATTTCCAAAAACAGTTTATACTCGCCTGCCGGCAGAGGCTTATCCTTGACCAGCTTTGAAAAATTGATCTGCTGCTCAAAGCCGGCCCACTTGTACTGATTCAGCACTGTACCGTTTAAATCACCTGCGGCGGCTGTTTTGTTCACGGGACAGTCGCGCAAAGACACAGCTTTAAAGAGGTAGCCGTTATTGACCAATAGAAGCCTTTTGCGAACCTGATCCTCCTTTAATAAAGGCAGTCCCTGTATATACATATATCCGGAAAGGTTTAATATTGAGCCGTTCCAGGAAAAGTTGGAAATTTTCCGAACCGGCACCCGTTCGTTTTCTTTAACAACTTTTGTTCGATCAAACAAGGAATAGACCTTATAATCTTTAGGATCATAATCGTAATCACCATGTTGTCGTTGTTGCCTCTTTCGAAAAACTCTGTTTTTTATTTTTCTTGCTAACTTTTTCACATTTGTTCCTCTCTTTCTCCTCATTCGGCCTTGGCTATAAAGGTTCGAACAAATTCAGCCACACGCCTTGAAGATTGGCCATCCTGGTGAACGATGAATGTCTTTGAAAAATCTTTAATTTTTGTTGTGTCAGGATGTTCAAAGCGGATGATATCTTCAGCCAACGATGTCACATTCTTTGAAATAGGCCCTGGAACGAATGATTCAAAAGGATAATAAAAGTCCCGCTCCTTTAAATATTCCTCTAAATCAGGACAATAAAAATAAATCGGGCGCTGGAGAATGCTATATTCAAAAATAACCGATGAATAATCCGTAATTAATGCGTCAGATAGAGCCATAAGATCATAAAGCGAGTATTGATCCTCAAAATCGATGACGAAATCGTCATTTTCAATTTGCACATGTTGGCGCATATATGGATGAAGATGGACCATCACCACAAAATCTTTTTCGTTTAAAGCGTGTTTAAACGCGGACAAATCTAAAGTAAGCGATTTGTTTTCCTGGTGATGGCCGCTTCCGCGAAATGTCGGCGCATACAACAGCTTTTTCTTCCCTTTTAGAGAAGGATAGGCTTTTTCAAATTCCGCTTTCAGCTGATGAAGGCGGGCATTGTTGTAAAAGTAGTCAGTCCTTGGGACTCCCAGCGCCAAGACCTTGTCCTCAGGCATTTGAAAAGCCTCAGCAAAATGAGAAACGGCAGCCGGCGAACTGACAATCGCATAATCATAGTTGGAATGAACCGGAACGATTTTTAAGTACTCGGAAGAAGGTCCTGAAGGCTTGTCTTTCAAGCTGTACCCGAATTTTTTAAACGCCCCGCAGGCATGCCAGAGCTGAATGGCGACCGTTTCTTTTCTTTTTTTAATGACGTATAACGGAAAGTAATAGTCGTCAAGCAGCAACACGCGGCATGTTGCGATATGGTAAAGTGCTTTTAGCAAATGACAAAAGTACTTTAATTTGCCCAGCAAACCGTTATCCATCTTTTTGAACAGCAGCTTAAACTGCAAAGAGGGATCTTGCCTTATTTGGTCATAGACCCACTTAAAATTATCGCTCATTTTTTCTTCCCGGTAGGAAGCAATCACAATCTTTTGCTTATTGACTGGAAAAAGCACGACCAATATACGGTAGGTCCACTGAAACAAAATTTTCACTGCATATGTTAAGCTTTTTTTCACTTTTTAAATTTCCCATTCAATCACGGTTTTACCCCAAGAGGATGTTAAATCCGCTTCAAACACATTGGTGATATCCTCGATGCTGTGAACAGGGTGGCATCCTCCGATAAGCGTCTCCAAATATTCTGCGACTTCAGGGTATTCTGCTAAAAAGTCAACCGTCCGGACGAAATCTTCCCGTCCGCTCCGGCTGCTTCCGATCAATGTAATGCCTTTTTCCAGAACCATTCTTGTTTCAATCTCTACCGGATACTCGGATACGCCGAGAAGAGCAAGGGATGCTTCAGGCTCCACATGGTTGATCATTTGCTGAACCGCACTTTCGCTGCCGCGGCCCCCGACACATTCAAACGCGTGGTCCAATTTGACATCATCCGGTATATCGTTAATTTGATATACCGCATCGACAAAAGAAAAGTGGTCAAGCTTATAAGGCGTCTTTCCAAAAATATAAACTTTGCTGTTTGGATAACGCTTTTTCAGGATGAGCGATGTGATAAATCCTAAATTACCGTCTCCCCAAACGCCAAAAATATCACGTTTATGATGAGCAATTCGTTCAAAACGGCTGAGCGCATGCATCGTGATCGTAATAAGTTCAGTAAAAGCCGCTACCCGAGGATTTAAATTATCAGGCAGCTCAACCAGCCGGTCCGGATCCATAAACATATAATCCTGCATGAAACCGTCATAGCCGCTTGAACGAAAACGGCTTGTACGCAAGTAATTTTCAGCAATGATTTCATGCTGTTCAGTTGGAGCATTCGGTACCATGACGACACGGGTACCGACTTTGAATGTACCGGTCGGGTCATGCATAACCTTTCCGATACCTTCATGAATCAATGCCATGGGCAGCTTTTTGTCCATGACTTCTTTTCCGCGGGAACCCGTATAATAGCGCTGGTCAGCTGCACAGATCGACAGGTGTGTCGGACGAATGACAACTTTATCAGAATTGATGACCTTATCTTTATAGGTAACTTCAAACTGACGGGGTGAAACTAGCCGATAGGTTTGATTAATCATTGGGAAATTCTCTCCTGTAAGATAGCATTCGCAACTTTTAGATCATAAGGTGTCGTGACTTTAATATTAAAAACTTCCCCGCGTACGAGCTTTACTTTTTCTCCAGCGAGTGAACAAATTTTGCAGGCGTCTGTCAAGACAGCTTTTTGTTCATCTGACAGCTGTTCATACAGGTCGACCAGCTTTTTGATGCGGAAACTTTGCGGAGTCTGACCTTGAAACATCGTATCTCTGACAGGGATGTCGGAGATGAATTCTTTATCCTCGGAAGCAATGATCGTGTCGATTGCCGAAATGACTGTGTCAACTGCATCATACTTAAGAGCTGCATCAATGTTTTCTTCGATAATCCGATGGGTTAAAAAAGGCCGCACTGAATCATGGGTGACGATAATATCGTCATCCTGAATACCGAATTCTTTCTCAATGTAACGAATTCCGTTCATGATGGATTCGTTGCGGTCACTTCCGCCTTCGACAACAACCAGGCGGCTGTCTTCACCGATAAATTTCTTCAAAATATCTTTGGTATGGTTAATCCATTCTTTCGGTGACACAATCAAAATTTTATCAAAACGGTCGTTTAATAGAAATTTTTCAACAGTATGGATGATAATCGGTCTTTTGTTTAAGGAAAGGAACTGTTTCGGCATGTTCACATTTCCCATGCGGGAGCCTTTGCCGCCCGCTAAAATTTCTGCATAGATCATTATGAACTCCTTCCTGGTTTCCATGTTCTCATTTCGGTAAAATCCAACCATTATTATATATAAAAATCGACTAAATTACCTACAATATATAAGACGCCGTCTTTTTTATTTGGTTTCGGACAAAATCCGTATATGGCTAAAGGCCAGACACGTCAATGATCCGAACCTGTCAGATCAGTGTTCGGATCATTGCGATATTTGTCCACTGAAGGCGGGTGTTACACTGTATCAGCATTAATATATTTTTTGAAGTCATTTCGGGCTACCAGTATTCATTCGAGAACCGACAAATTTCAGCAGCCTCCGGCTCGCATCTCCTTGTGAATATTGATTCCATTCCTGTGAAAAACGTTCAATCTTTTCGCTGTTTTGATGAATGTTTTTCAGCTCTTCCAGTAGCATGTCCCGATTGACACAGGCCTTCCCCGGAATGATGGCCTCAAAGTCATTGATCAGCCCCCGCTTTTGATCATATTCCGCCATGTCATACGTATAAAACAGCATCGGTTTATGAAGCAGGGCGTATTCGAAAGGAACCGATGAATAATCTGAAATCAATATGTCACTTTCATATAACAGGTCTTTTAAGGGAAGATCTGAAACGTCTTTTATCAGGCCTTCATATTCGTCAAGCTTGATATTGCCACGCACTGCAGGATGCAATTTGACCAACAGCAAATATTCTCCCTTTAAGTCTCCGGAAAGCTGTTCTTTTGAAAAAGGGAGATGGATATTGGCCATGTCATAGTCTCTGTAAGTGGGGACATAAAGAATAACCTTTTGACTTGAAGAACGCGCATGGTTACCGACGGTTTCAAAATACTGATCGGTCAATGGAGCGCCTGTCCGCAAAAACTGATCGTTTTTTGCCCCGAATGACCGTTTGAAAATGTCAGCCATCTTCTCCGAGCCGACGACAATATAATCATATGAAGCGTAAACTTGTTTAAACCGTTTGATATCGCGGACGGTTCTGTGTTGAATTCCGATGTCCTCAAGCCCGAATTTTTTCAGAGCGCCGTTCGCATGCCAAATCTGGATGCACTTCGTCTGCGGCCGCCTGTTCAGCACGCTCGTCAATAAAAAATAATTGTCGGTAATGACAACTTTGCTTCTGAACATGCTGTAAACAGCTTTTATCAAATGAAATGGATTCTTTTCATCGATCACTGTTGACTGGATCGATGAAAACTCCGCCGTGAGGGGCATCGTATGCCGCGTAAAAAGCACTTCCATTTCATACGGATGGCGTCCGCTTTTGTATTCATTCAGAATCGCTCTCGCGTTGTCTGGAAAGGAAACGAGAAGAACGGCTCTGTTTTGCGGTTTGACCCGACTGAAAATAAATCCGATCATAAAAAGCCAGGCCGAATAAAACATGATCAGTAACGAACGTATATTCATACCGTTATTCAATCTCTTTTCTACGCATCAATTTTTGACTGTTCTTTCATCTGCTCCGGATAGTAGTGCTGCTGTCTTTGAAGCTTCTCCTCTTTTAAGACGGAAAACACATACTTTGGAATGTTCAGCATCCGTCGCCATCTGGACGGGTTTGTCAGCAGACGGTACATCCACTCAAGATTCAGCTTGATAAACATTTTCGGAGCTCTTTTCACATTTCCGCTGAATACGTCAAAGCTCCCGCCGATTCCGATCGCAATGGCCTGCGGAAATAGATGTTTATGCTCAAAAATAAAACTCTCCTGATGCGGGTATCCCAGAGCGACAAACACCATATCAGGCTGAGCGTCAGCGATCTGCTTGGCAACCGCCTCCCTGTCTATTACGTAACCGTCTGAATATCCGGCCAGCTCAATCCCTGGGTATTCATTTGATATCCGCTCAACGACCGCTTCGATCACTTCAGGCTTAGCCCCGTATAAAAAGACCCTTTTCTTTTTGCTGTCAGCCATACCAAGAAGATTTACAAATACATCGTACCCAGCGATCCGCGATTTTAACCGGCTGTTGATCAGCTTTGATGTCAGGACGATGCCGATGCCGTCCGGAAGAATAAAGTCTGCTGAAGAAACGGTTTTAAAATACTCTTCATTTTTGGCAGCCGCATAGCCGATCTCAGGATTTACCGTTGCGATAAAAGCCCCCTCATTCCGGTTGACAAAAGATTCTTCAAGATGGTTCAGAAAACCCGACAAATCGCCGTTGACATAAGCGAGATTGTGAACTCTTTCTGTTTGCAGCATCGTATGCTCCTCCTTCCGATTTAAAAAGTTTAAGTATATGCGAATGTTTTAACGTTCAAATTTAAGAGCCCAACCCAAAAAATCGGGAGGTCTAACGTATATTTTAGCATAGATTATTCATAAAAGCTTAACAATATCTTTACAACGGATTAAGGAAATTTACTTTAGTCCCAGCTCTTCATTATAAAAACACACATATATCTATCATCATATAAAATTTGGAAAGTCATTTACTGTTATATAACTTAACGTATAGAAGGATAATGTGTTATAATCTATGATCAGTAGTGAAATGTAAAGACAATGTTGAACTTTTGTAAATTAGGTGCGATTTTTGTTCGTTATGATAGAGATTAACAGCTTGGTTAGAAAGGAGTTATATCCACAATGAAGAAGGTCATCAAATATGGAACGTTTGATTTATTGCATTGGGGACATATCAAATTGCTCGAACGCGCAAAGCAGCTGGGCGATTATCTTGTAGTAGCGATTTCTACGGACGAATTCAACCTGCAAAAACAAAAAAAAGCTTACCACAGTTATGAGCACCGCAAGCTCATTCTTGAAACGATCCGATATGTGGATGAAGTCATTCCGGAAAAAAGCTGGGATCAAAAAGTACAAGATGTGATTGACCATGATATTGATGTATTTGTCATGGGAGACGATTGGGAAGGGAAATTCGACTTCTTAAAAGAACATTGCGAGGTTGTTTACCTTCCGAGAACTGAAGGCATTTCCACCACAAAAATCAAAGAGGAAATTGCCGGACTGTGATTTTTGATATTCTACAGGCTATACTCATTTTCAAAATGCTTCTTACATCTGATAAGAAGCATTTTTGATGCATAATTTGAATTTTTATTAAAGTTTGTGATATCAGGGGCGGAGCTGCCCTGACCGGGAAAAGGAGAAATAAATTGCCCGATTATCCAGCGATTTAAAATGAGAAATTATATTTTTCTTATTTGACATATTACGGTTATGTCAGGAAGCATTCCGGATGACTACGGAGAGCTGACCAAGTCATTATTGCTGCGCTCTAAGCTATTTGGAGAACACGGTATCCCTACCGCTTTTTTGACATTTCGCTTCGATATAGCGTTTAAGACCAAAAAGAAAAAGCTTTATGATCAGCAGAAGGTTGCTCCCGCACTCACGCGCATTTTGAACATGTATGAGGATTTTCTGGGTAAGAAAACATCAGGACGTTTATATGCTGAACACATGAGCTTAGCTAAAATGAAGAAGAAAGCCGGCGATGATCTAGGCTGTCAGCGATGAAAAATGTGAAGGATGCAGTCAGAGCCTTTCAACTGGTTGTCGAGCAAATTTCGGAAGCGAAATTGGAGATTTACGGATCAGGCAAAGATGAGAATAATATCAAAGCTGAAATCGAAAAGTGTAATTCGCAAAATCATGTGGCCCCGAAAGGCTATACTCACAAATTGTCTGATGAATTTCAAAAAGCATGCCTGACGATCTCAACTTCCTCTTTTGAAGGTCTCGGTTTTTCAAACTTGGCTCTCAGCAACGGCTGTCCCGTTGTGACCAATGGCTATGATTACGGCGTTGAAATTCATTTGTGTAGCGCCGGAAAAATCAGCGCCAAATATAAAACGGTTTGTCATTGATTACAAAAGCATCAACCTAGAAAAAATAAGAACAAATCAAACGAAAACGCTGGATTTTTATTTGGAAATCTCCAATGCAGATCGGATTAAAATACGACAACGGCTTGCCGTTGTCAGGCTGAAATGGCATCTTCTTTTTCAGCAGAAGAGTATGATATTGTTCCTTATACAACTGTAAAAGGAACTACGTTAAACACATGATCGACATTTCTTTTTCATTGTAAGGTGTTCTTGAACTTGTCATGATAATCAGAAGATAAATAAGAGGAGTAGACTTATGGTTCCAACATGTCTTTTAATGAATTTGAAAATTGAGGATTGGCGGCTTCGCCTCGGTTTCCGTTTTGAACATTTTCCAGAGCAGGAGATCAGTCTGCTAGTAGTTAACCGTAAAACAAAAAAAGAGCTGACGGTACCGTGCGAAAGAATTGATCAATCTTTATATCAAGCTGCAATCCATTTGGATGACATCTCAAAACATGTATGGGATGAAGGAACTGTTGATTTCTATGCAGCATGCCAAAATCCAGAAGGCGATCTTTTCAAGAAACGAATAAAGACTGAACAGCAGCCGATTGAGCTTTCTTGGAAAAGTGACGATCAAAAACGTGTATTCTTCCTGCCTTATACAAACAAAAAAGGGAACTTCTCTTTAAAAGTTCTGCACCAAAAAGCTGTAGCTGAAGTGAAGGATATCCAACTAAATGGAGATGGGGAATTGCTTCTGAAAGGATACGCGTTTTTACTTAACTGGGATGAAGCCACTTCTGTTCATGATAGACAGCTTGTCCTGAAAGAAGGTAAAGAAGCTGAGGAAAGAATCTTCAAATTCCCTTTACAAGATATTCAATGTGAAGGAACAGATGATGAAAACGTCGGCTTTTTGGCCAAAATCGACCTTAAGAAACTTTATGAAGAAAATGTCATGCCTGCTCTATTCCAGTTTTATATCGAATTTATCGGTGGAGAATCCGAAACAGGCGAGAAAGCCATCACGAGAAGCCAACCGATCAAGCTGAAAAAGAAAACAAACCAGTTTTCCATTCTGGACACAGCAAATGGACCGGCTCGTTTTCATATTTACCCGCAAAAGAAAAAGAGAAACATGCGCTTGCGCATGAATGATTACACATTAAAAACAAGGGCCGTTTATTTTATTGCTGGAAAAAGAAAACGATTGTCTTCGTCCCTTCGTAAGGGGAAAAATAAAGTGAAGAAAAAGATCGCAGGACAACTGAAAAGACTCTATTATTTCACTTTCGGACTGGCGGGAAAACTGCCTGTCAAAAAGAAGACCGTCATCTTTGAAAGCTTCGCCGGAAAGCAGTACAGTTGTAATCCGCGGGCGATTTATGAATATATGAAGGAGAACAACCCAGAATATAAGTTGTACTGGAGCGTAAATCCGGAATATACGGATATCTTTGAAGAAAAAGGAATCCCTTATATTAAAAGGTTTACTTTAAAGTGGCTCTTTGCCATGGCCAGAGCCGAATACTGGGTCGTCAACAGCCGCCTGCCTTTATGGATTCCAAAGCCCGAGCACACGACATATCTTCAAACATGGCATGGTACGCCGTTGAAGCGGCTTGCCGTCGACATGGAAGAAGTGTATATGCCGGGCACCAATACAGAAAAATACAAAAAGAATTTTACGATCGAAGCATCCAAATGGGATTACCTGATTTCGCCGAACGCATACTCAACCGAGATTTTTGCCCGTGCATTCCAATTTAACAAAACGATGATCGAATCCGGATATCCGAGAAACGACTTTCTCCATACGGACAACAATCCGGAAACAGTCGGCGCATTAAAAGAGAAAATGCAGCTACCGTCCGCTAAAAAGGTGATCATATATGCACCGACATGGCGTGATGATCAGTTTTATAAAAAGGGGAAATATAAGTTTGACCTTGACTTGGATTTGTCCAAGCTGAGAGAGGAAATCGGCGACGACTATGTGATCATCTTAAGAATGCACTACTTGGTGGCGGAAAACTTTGATCTTGAACCTTACAAAGGGTTTGCGTACGATTTCTCGTCATATGAAGACATCCGTGAGCTCTATATGGTGTCCGATTTGCTCATTACAGACTATTCTTCCGTTTTCTTTGATTTTGCGAATCTGAAGCGGCCTATGATTTTCTTCGTTCCCGATATTGAAACATACCGAGACAAGCTGCGTGGGTTCTACTTTGACTTTGAAAAAGAAGCTCCTGGACCCTTGGTGAAAACGACCGATGAAGTGATCGTGAGAATCAGGGAAACAGAAGCGCCGGATTACAAACTGCCGGATATTTTCGATCCTTTCTATAAGAAGTTCTGCTATCTGGAGACGGGAGAATCGTCTGAAAAAGTTGTGAAAACAGTATTTAAATAGTTTTAAGAAGGCCATTGCATTGGATGCAATATTTTATTAAAATTTTTTAGGGAATTTAAACCATATAAGCTAAAAATCCGTTACTTAAAGGGCGTACAAAATTCAAAATAAGATGTTATAATAAAGCTTATTGTATGCTATATACATCCTTTATTCATTATGAATGATCTATAAAATTTTTTATCGACAGTATTCAAGCTGTCGACAAAAGTTGAATTATTAATATATTTGATGTGCCAGAAAAGGTTGGTTTAAAGAAGAGATCAAAGGGGACGGTATTCAGCATGACGCTGTTATATCAATGTAAGAACCAAATGCAGCTATGAACGAAAAGAAAGCGTCTGTCAACACTGATATAGAAAGGCGAGGTAGAATTGAAAGTCGAATTTTTTCTTAATGAGGTTAGAGTGATAGATCATGAAGTGATATTTAAAATCTTTTGCGGCGGGGATTTTAAGATTGATCATATGATTGGAAATGTAGACAGTCTATTTTTAAAAAATATGCACACGAATAAAAGAACCGTTTTAGGTAAGCCCATTTCCGGCAGTGAACAAAACACGATGGAGTTTAAAGTTCCGTTATACGAATTCGAATATTTTACTGAAAAATTCAAATTGATGCTGAGTTTAAGGCTAGACGAAGATGAAATCATATATGATGTTTACCATCATGTCGAAACAAATGTATCAATTTATTTTAATGGAAAAGTTTTAGAGATTAATGCTTTAAAAGAGAGCTTAAATGAAACGGTAGTGATAAATAAAGACCTTTCAGATTTGAAGGTCGCAGTCGAAGATGTTTATTCTTACCGTGATCAAACTGTTCTGAAAGGCAGCTTGCCGACAGTTTTTCTTAATGAAGAAATAAAATTAAATCGGTGTTTTGTACAACATCAAGCAACCCAAGAGAAAATTTATTTTGACTTTTTATCTTTCACGATAAAAGATACGAACTTTAATGTGTCCGTATCTTTGAAAGATTTAAATTTATACAGTGAAAACTGGGTTTTCGGTATTGAGGTAAATATCGGAGGGCGTTCTTTTGAGGTGGGTGTGCTGCTTAAGGCAAACAAAGCTTTTTATTCAGAGCTTTATCTTCAAGACCACAAGCCTTTTATGCATAAAATTTTCAGCGGACACGATCGGCAAATCATTGTGCGGCCTGAAGAATATAAAAATGAACATTTAAATACCGCAATTAATGATGTAAAGATCGAAAAAAACACTTTACAAATTAACTTTACAGGGAGATTGAATTCTGTATTTGATCAGAGTGATAAAATCTTATCTATCAATGTGAAAAATAGAAACAGTAACGCAGAGCATACATTTCCCCTTATTGAAAAAAAACCTGATACCTTTATTGCAATGATTGATTTCATAACAGAGGACTTTTTTGAGGAAGAAGGGATTTGGGATTTCTTTGTCAACTATACGTTGAATCAAGCCGAATTGACTCAAAGGTTATCTTTCAATTCTTTTGAAAAATCCAAAGGGAATTTTACAACATTGCCACAAACCATCTATAATCACAGCCTTCTTAAAAGAGGAAGGCTGTATGCAACATATGATAATAACTTAGCGTTGTTAATTAAAGAATTTTATTATAAATGTGACATCAAATATATAGATTATCAAGAAAATGCACTTTTAGTAAAAGGTGATATTGACTTTCAAAATGAGAATATGGCTTTAAAAGATATCTTCTTAGAGGACGATTCAGGTAAGAGGCTAAATTGTGAGAATCAAATTAACAAAGCCGGATCCCTGTTTCACTTTGAGAGCTCCTTTAAATTTTTGAATTTAGATAAAATAAACGAGAAAGAATTTTTCTACTATATGCTATTAGAAGTAAACGGAGAAGAGTTTAAAGTCAATGTACGATCCAACGCGGACAACTACAACAATAAAAATAAATCACATATTTACCCGCCATTCCAATTTAACATAAAAGGGTATCCTGCCGAAATAAAGCCTAGGTATGTACAATCAAATGAACTCGCAGTCTCTTTTTCAAATTCCCTTAAGGCTTGTTGCAGAAAAATTGAAAAAAGAAAAAAAGATATAAATATAGAGGTGTCAATAAAGAATCAAAACGATTTGGTTTTGAAAAACACTTTTTTGGTATTGGAGAATATGGACAGCGGTGAGCGAGTTATCTGCAGGCAGCTTAAAGATCAAAACGATAACACAATACTGTTCAGCATCAATTCCGCTTTTGTCGAAGAAAAAGCGATTAAAATGAATGCACCTTGGAAAATCTTTTTATGCTTCAATATCAACGGTTATTCAATAGAGACTGAAGTAAGTGTTGAGAATGATGAATTAATTTCTAAATACTCAACTTTCAAATCCAGAGCTGTAAAATTTCATAAAAACGCTTATTATTCTGTATTTGTGGACAAGAATAAGAAAATTTTAAATTTTGAGCTTCGCGATTTAAGAGCCGTAGAAAAAAGAACTGAAAAAGTAAAATTTCTTCTCGCAGCGGGAGCAGCTAAATTGATTAAAAGGTTCATCAGGAAGCCTGTTTGGTTCATTGGTGAGAATCTAGCTGAAGTGGCGCAGGATAACGGCTTTGCATTCTTTGAATACTGCATAAGAAATAAGTCTGATGAAAAGTATTACTATATAAGCGTTAAGAACAATAAAAATCAGCAAAATCTTGAAGGTTATAAAAAGAATATAATTATTTATGATAGTTTTAAACACTATGTGTTTTATCACTTAAGCCGCTATCTTATCGTCAGCCATGGGATTAGAGATGTCATTCCAAGCGTTCTTCATAATAGAATGAAAATGAATAATAAAGAGATCATTTATCTTCAGCACGGTATAATAGCGATGAAAAAACTGCAATTTAATAGGAAGTCATACAATGGAATGATTAAAAAATTTGTCGTATCCTCTAATTTTGAAAAAAGTATCTTAGTAAATGAAATGAATTTTAAAGAAAGTCAGATTATGGTGACGGGCCTGTCCAGATTTGATACGCTGACAGATAACAGCCGCAAAATGAATCCAAAAGAAATTGTAGTCATGCCAACGTGGCGTGAATGGATAAATGAAAATGAATTTTCTTCATCCAGTTTTTATGAGAATTATATATCCCTTTTAAAAAACGAAAATTTGAAGCGGATGTTAGAAAAACATAATGTTGTCTTAAAATTCTTTATGCATATAGAGCTTCAAAAGAAATATAAAGAGTATTTTTCAAGCTTCTGCGACCGTGTAAAAGTTGTGAATTTAGGTGAAGAAAGCATTAAAGATATTATAAGAAACAGTTCTTTGCTGATTACTGATTATTCAAGCGTAGTGTTTGATTTTAATTATCTTCGTAAACCAGTTCTCTTTTTTCATTTTGATCTACCGGACTACTTGAAATATAGAGGTTCATACGTTGACTTGCATAATGATTTAATAGGTGATACAGCTAAAACGAGTGGGGAACTGATTGAACTTATTAATAAATATATTCGAAACGATTTTAAATACGACCTTAGATATCACGTGAAATCACGAAAGTTTTATAAATTTCAGGATAGAGGAAATTCCGAGAGAATATATCAGGAAATTAAATCATTAAACAAGTAATTAAGCCTGGAATTCAATATAAAAGGAGCATTACATTGAAGATCACATTTTTGGTGTACAATATCTACGGAATGGGTGGAACCGTAAGGACGGTTGTCAATACGGCAAATTATTTTGCTCGAAAAAATTACGAAGTTGAGATTATAAGCGTCAGACGAACAAGAGGCCGGCCGATGTTTAACCTCGACAGCAGAATAAAGTTAAAGCCGATATTTGATGCAAGAAGAGGAAAATTATTTGGCAGAAACACACCGCTTTATCAGAAATTGATTAAACGGATTTTAATGAAAATACCAAGTGTTTTTATTGATAAACATGAAGACTTATATCATATGTTTAATCTTTTTGTCGATTTGAAAATTATACATGCCATCAGGAAAGTGGAACGGGGCGTATTCATTACAACTTTGCCTTCATTTAATATTTTGTCTGCGATATTTACGAGAAAAAATATTGTGAAGATTGGGCAGGAGCATAAGTATTTTAATGGCTATGCAAAGTCTTTAAGAAGAAAAATTCAAAAAAGATATAAAAATTTAGACGCTTTAACATGTCTTACAGACTCGGAAATTAATGTGTATGAGTCATTATTGAAAAACAGTAAAACAAAGTTATACAAAATTGAAAATGCGACTGATTTGCCTGAAAAAACGTCTAAATTGAATGAAAAAGTGATTATTGCAGCCGGAAGATATGTCCATGAGAAAGGCTTTGATATGCTGATCGATGCATTTGAGGAAGTAGCCGCAAAGCATCCGGACTGGAAGCTGAAAATATTTGGCGCCGGTGTTGAAGAAGATGATCTCCGAGAAAGAATTTTTGAGAAGAAATTATATAATCATGTTTTTTTAATGCCGAAGACTGACAATATTCTCGAGGAGATGGTCAATTCATCAATATATGCATTAAGCTCAAGACAAGAATCATTCGGTATGGTGGTCATCGAGGCGATGTCTGTCGGGGTTCCGTGTGTAAGCTTTACATGCCCAGGGCCAAGTGAAATTATAAAAGACAAGGTGGATGGACTCCTCATTGAGCAAAATCATGTTGAGAAATTTACCGAAGGGCTGCTGGCTCTTATCAATTCCGAGAGATTAAGAATAGAGCTAGGCCGAAACGCCAAAAAAAATGTAAGAAGATACTCTTTTGATATGGTGGGCGATAAATGGGAAAAAGTACTTCAGGCCCATGCTGGTACAAGAAGTCATTTGATAAGCCATGGTCAAAGAATCTTAAGTACAGATGGTAAATAAAGAATTCTAGTATCTATTGCAAACCGTCATATGTATATGGCGGTTTGCTCTTTTTAATGAGAGAAAGTCCTGGTGACATAAAGTGAAAAATAAATCGAAATCTGTTACAATAAGGAACGGTGCTTTTAAATTTCAGTTCTTTAAGGCCCAAAACTTTAACCCTAAGGAAGATTAGAATGAATGCATTAGTGAGAATAGTAAAAGAGCAAGTAACATCGTTTCCTTTAATATTGCGTTTGGCGGCTTATGAAACGAAGTCTAAATACCAGATGAATTATCTAGGCGTTTTGTGGCAGTTTCTGAATCCGCTCATTCAAATGCTGGCTTACTGGTTTGTGTTTGGGATGGGAATTAGAAAAAGCGGGGACGTTGCCACGGGTGTTGGTGAAGTTCCTTTCATCATCTGGATGCTGGCTGGTTTGATTCCATGGTTTTTTATCAGTCCGACCATTCTTGACGGTTCGAATAGTGTATTTAAGCGAATCAATATGGTTGCCAAAATGAATTTTCCGATCAGCGCCCTTCCTTCGGTTGCGATTGCGGCCAACATGTTCAGCTATTTTGTCATGATGGCAATCTATGTCCTGGCGTTATTGGCTTTTGGGATTTATCCATCCGTTCATTGGATAGAATATATATACTATTTATTTTGTATGATTGTATTTATGTTTTCGTTTAGCTTGTTTAATTCGACAATCAGCGTGCTGGTCAGAGACTATCAGTTTTTGCTTCAATCTGTGACGAGGTTGCTGTTTTTCCTGCTCCCTATTTTTTGGGATATCAGCCATCAGCTTGGACAGGATCATCCCCGTCTGCTCGCACTCATAAAACTGAACCCGCTTTTTTATATTATCGATGGGTTTAGAAACAGATTTCTTAGCGGATCTTGGTTTTTCCAAGACATGAAATACACCTTGTATTTCTGGCTGTTCACATTGCTGCTGTTGACGGTAGGCTCGCTGTTGCATATGAAATTCAGAGACAAGTTTGTTGACTTTCTTTAATACGTAAGGAGATTGAACGATGAAACTAAAGGTTTCGTTTCGAAATGTTTCAAAACAGTATCATTTGTATGAAAAGCAATCTGATAAAATTAAAGGATTGTTTTTCCCGAATAAGGATAAAGGTTTTTTTGCTGTGCGGAATGTCTCCTTTGACGTGTATGAAGGAGAGACGATCGGCTTTGTGGGGATCAACGGTTCAGGGAAGTCGACAATGTCAAACTTGCTGGCAAAAATTATTCCGCCGACCGCCGGTGAAATTGAAATGAATGGACAGCCTTCGCTTATTGCGATCGCTGCCGGTTTAAATAATGCGCTCACAGGCAGAGATAATATACGGCTCAAGTGTTTGATGATGGGGCTGACGAATAAAGAAATCGACGAGATGTATGAAAGCATCGTTGAATTTGCTGAGATCGGCGATTTTATCAACCAGCCTGTCAAGAACTATTCAAGCGGTATGAAATCGCGGCTCGGCTTTGCGATATCCGTTCATATCGACCCTGATATTTTAATCATTGATGAGGCGCTGTCGGTGGGGGATCAGACCTTCTATCAAAAATGCGTCGACCGGATCACCGAGTTTAAAAAGCAGGGAAAAACGATTTTCTTTGTCAGCCATTCGATCGGCCAGATCGAAAAAATGTGTGATCGTGTTGCATGGATGCATTATGGCGAACTTCGCATGTTTGATGAGACAAAAAAAGTAGTAAAAGAATACAAAGCGTTTATTGATTGGTTTAATAAACTTTCGAAAAAAGAAAAAGAAGAATATAAAAAAGAACAAGTGGCAATAAGAAAGAAATCATTTCCTGAAGATGAGGTGTTTGCCCGTTTCCGGAAAGAGAAGAAAAAGCCGAAATCCTTGGCTAACATTATTCAAATTTCGATTTTATCGGTTCTGCTTGTATTGACGGCTGCCTCGATGTTTGTCAAAACACCGCTTAGAACGCTTGCATCGTTTGGAGCCATTTCCTCTACTGATACCAAACAGGAGCAGGGAAAGAATAACCACGATGCCAAGGCGCAGTCATTTCAAAGGATTGATAAACCCGGATTTATTACGAAAGACCAAACTGTTTTATACAGTGATCAAAACATGAAAGATAAAAAATCAGCCGAGCTTCCTTTCGGTACAAAGGTTACAGTTGATTCAAAAAGCGATACCGCTGCTAAAATAGAGCTTGATGGACGTTCTTATTTTATCGATCAGCGCTCTGTTTCGACAAAATTGAAAACGAGGGATGTAAAGACCGCTGCGTTCATGCCGTTTGTTTATGAAAAATCGGCTGCTTCGTATGAATATCTTCTCTCATTTCTTGGCGATGATGTCGATCAACTGAAGCTGAAGATGAACGGTGTTCAAAAAGAGACAACGGCAGACGGAAGAGAGAGATTGGATTTAAGCTATGAACACGTCAGCTATGTCATTGAAAACGGCAAAGCATCGCAAATAATCTTTTATGACGTATCTGCCATTACGCCTTCTTCTATTTCGTTAAATGGTGATGAGGTGTTGATGGACGGCGGAAGCCGCTTTATCGTTGAAACAAAAAACAGAACGTTTGTCGTCAATAATAATAAGCAGACGTTGACGGTTATGGAGAAGTAAAATAAAAAAGCTATTGGAGCCAATATCCAATAGCTTTTTTGTGTTTTAAACTTCCTCTTTCGCCAAAAGGTCTTGCATAAATGGAATAAGGGAATCTTTTAATTCGCTGTCCTGCATGGCGAATTCGAGCGTTGTTTGAATAAATCCAAGTTTTTCACCGACATCATAGCGTTTGCCTTCAAAATCATAGGCGAAGACGCGTTGAATTTCGTTTAACTGCTGAATCGCGTCTGTCAGCTGAATTTCACCGCCGGCTCCGACTTGTTGTTTATCAAGATACAAAAAGATTTCAGGAGTGAAGACATAGCGTCCCAAAATCGCAAGGTTTGAAGGTGCTGTGCCCGGTTTTGGCTTCTCAACAAAGTTTTTCACTTGATAAAGACGGCCTTCACTTGTCAGCGGATCGATGATTCCGTACCGATGTGTTTCGTCTTCAGGCACATGCTGAACGCCAATTACAGAAGAGCGTGTTTTTTCATATTCATCCATCAGCTGGCGAAGACCTGGCTTTTCCGCCTGAACAATATCGTCTCCCAGCAGTACGGCGAACGGCTCGTCTCCGATGAAGTTGCGCGCACACCAGACGGCATGTCCGAGCCCTTTTGGCTCTTTCTGGCGAATATAATGGATGTCGGCAAGGTTGGATGCTTTTTTAACTTTTTCAAGCAGCTCTGTTTTTCCTTTTTCTTCAAGGTTTCGTTCGAGCTCCGGCGAGAAGTCGAAGTGATCTTCGATCGCTCTTTTGCTTTTTCCTGTTACGATGATAATGTCTTCAATGCCTGCATCGACGGCTTCTTCAATAATATACTGAATCGTCGGCTTATCGACGATCGGTAGCATTTCTTTTGGCATTGCTTTTGTCGCAGGCAAGAAGCGCGTCCCAAGGCCTGCTGCAGGGATAATAGCTTTGCGTACTTTTTTCATGTTCAGTGCACCTTCCTTACTCAGTTCTAGGATCAGATACGAGTTCTTTAATCTGAATTACAGGTATTGAAAGTCTCTATTGATATACCCATTTCTCATATTGATAACACTTTTTATCATATAAGAAAAACCAGTTTTAAACAAGTAATATAGGGAAGTGCTAAACCTTGAATTCCACAGGGAAGATTGTTAAGGTGATGGGTGGACGGATGATAAACTGCACAACATGTTTTAAACGTTAAAAGGGATAGTATAAATAAAGATATTCGATATAATAGATGTTATGTAATTCATTCATTGGAGGAAAAAAATGAGCTCGAAAATAAAGGTTAAGCTCCCTAAGGCGCAATATATTTTTGCTACTTCTTCGGTCAGAGAAACGTTTGGTGGATTAACTGAAGCTATGCTGCAGCGCGGCCGGCTTTTTTCAGAATACGCCGGACAGCCAACAAAGATCGTCACATTTAATTATGATCCGACGTATCGAAAGATCATTCGCAGCTTGTTCGACAGGCAAAAGATCAATGAAGATATCAAGATCATCAATATTTACGAGTATTTTAAAGGAGAGGAACAAAGCCTTCCTCCTGTGGAACACGCAATTAAGGAACCAGGGCTGAAATATCACAAAGATCCTGCGAAAAATGCATACCGATATTATGATAATGGATTGTATGTACATTATAAACGTTTTACGGATGACGGCAAATTGGTTGTCGCCGATTATTTTAACGAAAACCGCAAGAGAGTGAAGCGTGAGGAATACACTGAGGACGGCCATATTCACCGCGTTACATATATGGATTTGGACTACAACAAACCGAGGCAGGAGCTGTTTTTGAGAAATGACGGTTCTTGTTATATGAGCAAATGGCTGACGATGACAAACGATAAGAAGTCTGTGAAGGTAGAACGTGTTCATTTGTTTGACAGAAACGGCGATTTGCTGGCGGTGTTTAACTCCAACATGGAGCTGCAGCATTATTTTCTTGATTGTGTGATCGGGAATGAGACAACCTTTCTGATCGGTGAAGAAAGGGGGACGGACCCAATGACGATGGCTTATCAAAATGAGCATATATACAAAGTGTATCTCACTCATAATATCCATGTCAGAGAGCCTTATCATTATCATTCAGTACTCAGGCTGGGAAACCGGCCGGTGATGGAAAATATGAGCCATCCAGACGCGGTTGTTTTTCTGACGGAAAAGCAAAAAGAGGACATTGTCAAAAGATTTGGCAACCGTACGAATTATTTTGTCATCCCGCATGCTCATAAAAAGCCTGGATCGCTTTCCGACTTTTCTGACCGGGATATGAAGCGTGTGATTATGCTTGCCAGATATCATCCGCAAAAAAATTTGAGCCACGCCATTAAGGCGTTTGCCCATACGGCCAAACAAGTTCCTGACGCAAGGCTTGAGATTTTCGGTTTCGGAGAACAGGAGACAGAGCTGCAAAACTTGATTCATGAGCTGAATCTGCAAGACCATGTGTTTTTAAAGGGTTTTACGAAGGACCCAAAGGCGGAATTCAAAACAGCGGCTTTTTCAGCTTTATCAAGCGATTATGAAGGCTTTGGACTCGTCGTGCTCGAAAGCCTTGCAAACGGCTGTCCTGTCGTTTCTTACGATTTAAAATACGGCCCGAGCGATATGATCAATGATGGTGAAAACGGATTTTTAGTAGATGATAAAAACATTAAGCAGCTCGGGGAAAAAATAGCAGAATTGCTAAAAAATCCGAAATTGATTAGAAAGATGAGTGAAAATGCTTACCAAAGTGTCGATAAATTCAGTGAGACTGCATTTATGGAGCGGTGGAGCAGCATGTTTTTCAAGATTATCGAAAATAGACCGCTGCGTAATACACTCTCAGATATGGAGCTTCATCTGTCCGAATACGATTGGAGCAGCAAAACAGAATTTACAATCGCAGGTTCGGCGTTATTTACCGGGGAGGTTCCTGAAGCTGCTTTGGGCCATTACCACGCCTACTGGAAAATCTACAACCGCGATACGAAATCGTTCACTGTCATTGAGGCTGACCAAAAGAGAGAAGGGAAAAACCGCTTAGTATTCAAGGGTGTTTTTCAACTGGATTTATTGGCAGTCGAAACGGCGACATTGGATGTGTCATTTGCTGTAGAATGGGACAACAGCTACTTTGAAAAGCGGATCGGACATTCAAAAGACGAACTAAAGAAAATACCTGCACGAAAAATCCAAGGCTTTCAGGTAAAGCCATATTTCACGGAAAACTACGGCAATTTAAGCTTCCGTATTAAACAATCTGAAGGTTTCAAGCTGTTTAAATAATAGTTGATTCGAGCTTCCGGCAGGGTATCTTTCAATCAAAAGCTCCAAACGAAAAACATCCACTGTTTTGCCGGAGCTTTTGACATGTCCTTCATTTGATCGTGCTATTAGTGAAAAAAGAAAGAGAGGCATGAACATGAGGCGGATATTCTCACTGCTTTATGAAATCGATGTGGTTAAGGGCGGGATTACGAGTTCCATGTTATCCCGTTCTTATGTTTTAACCGAAAGAGGTCACCATGTTGATTTAGTGACATTAGATAAAAAGAAGAACTACAAGGAAATCGAAACGAAGCTCAAAGAACAGGGAAGAATGCATCCGAATGTCCGTATTCTCAATGTTTACCAGTCATATCGGGATCAGCATGACGGATACTCGCCTGATGAGCGGCAGATATCGCACTTTCAAACGTCTTCTCTCTTAAATGAACCGGGATTTACGGTGAATACAGCAAGGCTGGAAAACAATAGAGAAGCCGATTATTTTGTCAATGGTCTGTTTGTGAAGCGCAAAAAATGGAACGAAAAAGACCTGCTTTTATATACAGACTACTACAATGAAAACAGATACAGGGTAAAACGAGAAGAATTTCATCAGGACGGATATATAGAAAGAGAAATTTTTTATGATTTGAAAACAAACAAGCCGAATCAGGTCAAATATTTAGCTCCGGATGGATTTTGCTACTTGACCGAATGGTTTAACAAAGAAACAGGAAAGCTTGAAGGCGTCTCATTGTTTGACCGCGCCCGTTCCGATGTGAAAAAGTTTAAAGATAACCAGGCTTTTCATGCATATTGGCTCGAAACGCTGTGCGAGGAGGAAGAAGATCCGATTTTGATATGCGACGGCGTGGGAAGTGCATCTAAAGTAAACGCGATGAAAGCCGGTTTGGCGAAAAGGCTGTACTGTGTTCATTCTAATCATTTGGATTACCCGCACACATTGGGGAGTCCTGTTCGTAAAAACCATCAATATGCCATGGAACACATCAAAGACTATGACGGTCTGGTTGTGTTAACGCATGAACAGAAAGAAGACATACTAAAAGACTTTGAAGCGGATGATAATATTTATGTCATTCCTCATGCACCAAGGAGGCTGAACATCCCTGAGAACGCGGAAAAGAAATTGAACGAATTTGTCATGATTGCGAGATATCACGAGGAAAAAGGTATTGACAAAGCGATTCAGGCGATGGAAATTGTCGGAAAAACGCATCCCGGTATCGTGTTGAATATTTACGGAAGCGGTCCGCATCAGTCGCAGTATGAAGAGCTCATTCAAAAGTTGGGGCTCGACAACGTTGTTCTACAAGGCTACACACCGGATCCTGCCAAGCATTATCAACAGGCGCTCGCAACATTGTTGACTTCCAAGTTTGAAGGCTTCAGCCTGGCGATTTGCGAGTCTTTTTCCTGCGGTACGCCGGTCATCAGCTTTGACGTGAAATACAGTCCGAGGGAGCTGATTGAAAAGGATAAGACGGGTATTCTCGTTGAATATGGCGATATTGAGGAGCTGGCGAAAAGCATCATCTATTTATATGAACATCCGGAAAAAGCGATAGAATATGGAGAAAATGCAAAAGCTAAAATCGAAACCCATTACAATGAAGAACGTCTGATTGAAAGATGGGAGCGGGTTTTCGATCTCATTGGATGATCGGAAGTCTTGTTCTTTATACGAGTTTTTGTGACTCATACGAAAAGACAAAAAAGCGATTGACCCAAGGGATTGATAGGATCTATGTTTAAAATCACAGTAGCTGTACCATGTTATAATTCCGAACGATACATTTCACGCTGCATAGACAGTCTGGTTAACCAGTCCATGCCGGCAGATGAGTATGAAATCATATGTGTTGATGACCGATCTACTGACAGAACGGTTGACATTCTTCACGAATACGAAAGCCGATACACCCAATTGAAAGTCATTAAACGGAAAACGAATTCTGGAGGACCCGGAAAGCCGCGGAATCAGGCCATTGAAGCCGCAAAAGGAAAATATATCTTTTTTGTTGACTCTGATGACTTTCTGGGACCAGAAGCCTTGGAAAGAATGTATCGTTTTGCTGAGGAACATGATTCAGATGTTGTCCTTGGCAAAATGAAAGGTGTGAACGGCCGTCCCGTCCCGCAGGCCATTTTTAAACAGACGAATCCAGATGTGGGTTTGATCGATTCAGCACTTGTTTATGCGCTGGGTCCTACCAAAATGTTTCGCGTATCAATGCTCAGGGAAAACGATATTGATTTTCCGTCTAACATTCAGGCAACCGAAGATCAAGTGTTTGTGATGAGCGCTTATCTTCATGCCCATAAAATTTCCGTATTGGCTGATTACGATTGCTATTACGCCGTTTTACGAGAAGGCGAACATATGACGTTTGCCTATGTATCGCCTGAAGATTATTATGGAGCGATGAAGGTCATCATTGATATGATCAAATCCAGCACGCTTTCTGAAAGCCAAAAAGAGAAGTTGACAGCGAAATTTTTAAACAGGCATTTTGAGTTCTCAAGAACGACCGATTTTACCGAGGTGCTTGAAACTGAATCTGAGCAGATCGAATGGATGAACGAGTTGCATTTATTCGTTGAAAAGAATATATCTCCCGCGATAGACCTGCTTGTAAAAAACCATTTCAGGCTTAAACTGTTTTTCATTCGAAACAATGATCTTACCGGTTTTAAACAGTTTGAACGCGAAGAAGCAGATATTCACGATTTTACATCTGTCGATCAGGGGAATATCTATGGGGACTTCCCGAGCTTATCCGGGTATGATGTGCCGAGGGAAGCCCTTAAAATGAACCATAAAAATAAGCTGATTCATTTTATCGAAGTGATTGAGTTTAAAGACCGCCGCCTCATGGTGAAAGGTTCGGTGCATCACTCTGCGCTTCAGCGCCAAGCGGCCCGGCAAAAGGTAACCGGGGTGTGGGTCAACCGGCAGAACAAAGCAGAAAAGACATTCATACCCGATGTGAGCGAGGGCGGCCGTTTTGAGTTTTCCTTCTATTTCGATGATATTGCGGAAACGGAATCTGATTTCGGCGTGTGGGATTTCTTTATCGATTCTGAAATTGACGGTTATACAAAGCGGGGACGTATCGGGAGAAATAGAGAGCCGTACCATTATGCAAGTCATGCGAGGTATATAGGCAACAACGGCTTCTGTGCCTATTATGCACGCCCTTATTTTACAAAGGACTATGACAATCTCTCATTGGACATCCAAAAGCAGACATCCTTGAAAATTGAATTTTCCAAAGAAGATGCAAACGGTTTGCTTACCATCACCGTACCTGGTCAGCAGTTGTTTTTTCCGGAACAATCCATTTTGCTGTTGAGAGTGAATGAACGTGAAATGTTCATTCCCATAAAGCGGGTGATTGCCAAATCGGATAATACAGAAATCCAAATAGCCCGGCATTTGATTGGAAATAAGTTCGGCCCCGTTGGAGTCGTGCAAGGGCAAGTTGAGATGTTCATCAACTCGTATCATACGCTGCTGGAACCAAAAAAGGACGATCTTTCCACTTTTCTTTGCAGCGCTCGGATCGAAAAGAAACGACTGTTCTTTCATATGAAGAAAAAAGTTGATTACCGTATCAAAGCCAATCATTCAACATTCTATTTAACACGCCGGTAATACAGAAAACAGGTGACGATAATATGAAAAAATTAAAAGTCATGACCGTCTTCGGCACGCGTCCTGAAGCGATTAAAATGGCCCCGCTTGTGCTCGAATTGAAAAAGTATCCAGAAATCGAGTCATATGTAACCGTAACAGCCCAGCACAGGCAAATGCTTGATCAGGTGCTTGAAGCTTTTAACATAAAGCCTGATTTTGATTTGAATATCATGAAAGAAAGGCAAACGCTGGCTGAAATTACGTCTAATGCGCTTGTGAAGCTGGACGATCTGTTTCAGTCCATCAAACCGGACATTGTGCTTGTTCACGGTGATACGACAACGACATTCGCGGGAAGTCTTGCCGCTTATTATCACCAAATTTCCGTCGGCCATGTAGAGGCGGGGCTCAGGACAGGAAACAAATACTCGCCGTTTCCCGAAGAGCTGAACAGGCAGCTGACGGGCTCGATTGCCGATCTTCATTTTGCGCCGACAGAGCAGGCCGAACAGAATCTGCTCCGCGAAAATAAAGACCCTGAGACGATTTTCGTCACTGGAAATACCGCAATTGATGCACTTCGCACAACAGTGAGGGACGGCTATTCACATCCCGTTCTTGAAAAAATCGGGAATGACAAGATGATTTTGCTTACCGCCCACCGCCGTGAAAATTTAGGGAAGCCGATGGAAAACATGTTTAAAGCGATCAGGCGGATCGTCGAAGAATTTGACGGCGTACAGGTTGTTTATCCCGTTCATCTCAATCCCGCTGTTCGCGAAGCGGCTGCAAAGCATTTCGGCGATTTGGATAAAGTCCATCTGATAGAGCCGCTCGAAGTCATCGATTTTCACAACTTTGCAGCTGAAGCTCACTTCATCCTCACCGACTCGGGAGGGGTGCAGGAAGAAGCGCCGTCGCTCGGAAAGCCGGTCCTCGTGCTTCGCGATACCACGGAACGCCCTGAAGGCGTTCAGGCCGGGACGCTTAAACTGGCAGGCACGGAAGAAGATAAGATCTATCAGCTGACTAAACAGCTGTTGACCGATCAAGATGAATATCGCAAAATGTCCCGGGCTTCAAACCCGTACGGGGACGGACAGGCTTCGCGGCGAATTGCGGAGGCGCTTCTTTACCGGTACGGATACAGAAGTGCGCGGCCTGACTTGTTTAAAGATAAATAAAAAAAGCTTCCTTTTCAGGAAGCTTTTTTTATTTATTAAGGCTTTCTTTCAGTTCGGTTGTAATGTCGGACAGGGAACTTTCGTCGGCTTTATAATAATAGATTCCGTTGATTTTTGTGCCGTCACCTTTCAGCTCATGCTGAATGACTTTTGAGCGGGCTTCCTTATAGCCGGATTGAATATCCCACATATCGTCAAACGTGAGATTCGTTTTAACGTTGTTTTCGATTACTTTGAACATATCTCCGAATTTCGTGATGGATGATATATTGGCGCCTTTATTAATGATTCCTTCGATAACCTGACGCTGTCTGTTCTGGCGCCCGAAATCGCCGTTCGGGTCCTCTTTTCTCATTCTCGTATAAGCGAGCGCTTCTTTTCCATTCAGCGTAATCTCACCTTTGCCGAATGAATATCCGTCGTAGTTGAAAGCGAATGTACTGTTCACGGTAATGCCGCCGAGCGTATCTACGACATCCCTGAAGCTTTCCATATTGACTTTGATAAAGTAGTCGACAGGAACATCGAGGAAGTTCTCAACCGTGTCTACCGTCATCTGAACACCGCCGAATGCGTATGAATGG
>Ga0180430_10000872_pt1 | contig 31486 bp, 26 predicted proteins | sample SS_ome_9_FD_132999 | JGI IMG/M metagenome (GOLD analysis project Ga0180430, IMG submission 132999) | Hypersaline lake sediment archaeal communities from the Salton Sea, California, USA - SS_1_S_2 metaG | ecosystem: Environmental > Aquatic > Non-marine Saline and Alkaline > Hypersaline >... | reverse complement strand
TGATATTTACTCGAGAAAACACTTCCTGTTCCTTCTTTGTGTTCCTCCACGCGGCGTACCAGTAAATTCTTTCCTCCATGATTTGATGTTATAAAAGAAAAATTCAGATGTATATAGTTCAGATTGCTTCGTCACCTTCACTTTGTTCCGGTTTCTCGCAATGACAGTGACATCATGGCAATAACCACCAACGTGAATTCAATCTCCTTTTTATTGAAGCAAAACTGACGCCTTTTGAATTCAGGCGTCAGTTTGAGTTATTAACCCAGCGAGAGGTCTTAATTACTTGTCCAGTTTACGGGGTGCACTCCACCAGTATTGTCAAAATAAAAAAAAGAACCACTCAAAATGAGTGGTTCTTTTTAGCTGGCGGGGACGACCGGATTCGAACCGGCGATCTCGGCCTTGACAGGGCCGCATGTTAACCGCTACACCACGCCCCCAGCGAAAAATATTCTAACACATCCCCTTAATCAGTCAAGACATTTTATGATCAACTATCCTTGCAAAGATAGAACGGAATGTATGACAAGGCAGGCTCGTGGTCTATGGGGGATTGCTTCGAGAAATACACTCTCGCAATGACAGTATGAAGTGAGTTGTTTTTCTTGAACTTTTCTTCGGTCTCTCCACACCCGTCTTATCTCTCCCGTCTCTTTGCCCCGGTCTCTTTACTCCTTAAAATTCTCCCACGTCTCCCACCCGGAAGTATTCCATCAGCAGCATGCCGGTCAGCGTAGTGACCATCAGGATTGTACTCAAGGCCATGGCCTGGCCGTAATTCAAGGCACCTGGCCGGGATAATAGGCGGTAGATCACGACAGGCACGGTGGGATATTCGGGACGAGTGATCAGGGAACTGGCCCCAAACTCCCCGATCGAGATTGTAAACGCAAAAGTAGCTGCTACCAACAAGGCCCGGCCGATCAGGGGAAGATCGATCTCCCGGGTGATGCGCTGAGGTGATGCGCCGAGTACCGCAGCAGCCTGTTTCAGCTTTGGTTGAATACTTGCTAAAGCCGGCGTCAAGCTGCGGACCACAAAAGGAAATGCCACCAGGGTGTGTGCAATTGGCACCAGAAGGGGAGAAGTCCGTAAATCCAGCGGGGGTGTATCAAGAGCTACCAGAAAACCCAGCCCCAGGGTAACGGCTGACGTGCCCAAGGGAAGCATTAATACCGGGTCGAGGATTTTGTCTATTACAGTTAGATTTTGCCTGGCCAGGGCCCAGGCAGCGGGTAAACCTAAAGCCAGAGCGAGTACAACGGTGATTAATCCGTAACCAAGCGAGACTCCCAATGCAGTGGTTGGGGGTACATAAAATAGAGATTCGCGCGGATTTTCCCCAAGCGCCCTGTAGAATGATAATGTTACTGGAGATCCAGGTTCAGATGTACTGAATGAATTCAAACCCAGAGAGGCCAGGGGACTGATCATGAAGAAAAGTAAAAGGAAAATGAAAAGACCAGCCAACATCTTGCTGGACGGAGATATCAGAGATCGCTGGCTTTTTTCCCGGGATGATAGATCTAATGGCTGGTTGATGCGTCCTGTTAGTCGTGTATAGATAATTGTCAGAATTAATGTGAATCCAATCTGGAGAAGCGAGAGTGTGGCAGCCAGGGGCAAATTGAAGAGGCTGATGGTCTGGTAATAGATCTCAACTTCCAGTGTGGCAAATAGAGGGCCTCCCAAAACCAGCACAACGCCAAATGATGTGAAATCAAAAATGAATACAAGAAGGGCTGAAGCTGCGATGGCCGGAAGAAGCAAAGGGATGGTGATTTCCCTGAGAGTTTTCCAGCGGTCGGCTCCCAGCACTCTGGCTGCTCCCTCCAATCGGGGATCGAGGCGGCTCCAATAATCGCCGACCACTCTTAAAACGATGGTTGTATTGTAAAAGACATGCGCGGTTAAAATAGCAGCGAATGTGTTCACAAACTGGATAGGCGGGGTCTTCAGCTGGAGGATTTGCATCAGAATTTGATTCACCCATCCATTGGGGCCTAAGAGCGCGTAAAATCCGGCTGCTACTACCAGGGTGGGCATTACAAAGGGCACTCCTGTCAAAGCCCGGAGCATTTTTTTTCCTTTGAACTGGAATTTTCCAAATAAGTATGCGCCGGGCAGGCCAACTACCAGGGTCAATAGCGTTGATAAAAAGGCTTGTTTGAAGGTAAACCCGACAACCTTGCTAATGGTTGGTGAATTAATTACTTCCCAAAGACTTGAAAGAAACCCGCCATCTGCCCTGGCAAAACTGAGTTGGGTGATCTTGCCAAGGGGAAAGAAGAAAAATATTCCCAGGAATAACACTGGCAGGAGCCAAAGCAGCAAGCCGGTTGATTTACTGGGAAGGGTACGGCGGGAGGGCTTCATAATATTTGGTTAAGGATGCTTGATCCTTTACTATAGCTTTCAGACCTCATACAGGATCACTAATGGATTGAACATAATTTTGGATCACGCGTGCTCGTTTATCGTAAAACAGTCTCCGTCCAATCATTGATCCAGGTTTCGCGATTTTCCGCAATCTGATCCGGGGTGATATCCGCTGTGATATCAGGTATCTCAAGATATTTTTGGAAGGTATCATCCAATACTGCATTCATATTGACTGGGAATACATACATATTTAGAGGGATATCTTCCTGGAATACAGGTGAAAGCATATAATCGATCCATTTTTCTGCCATTTCCCGGTTGGTTGTCCCTCTCAGAATTCCCACAAATTCGATCTGGCGGAAGCAGGTGCCTGGTGATGTGACCGCCGCAGTGGGGGCATCATCCAGTGGCTCTTCCGCAAAGAGAACCTCAAATGGTGGACTGGAACCGTAGGAAACAACAATCGGATCTGTCCCTCCGGCCTGGCTGAAAGAGCTGTAATAGGCTGTTTCCCAATCGTTAACTATATTCACCCCATTGGCTTTCAGATCTTCCCAATAACCCAGATAGCCATCTTGGCCATAATAGCCCACCGTTGTCATCAGGAAAGCCAAACCGGGAGAAGATGTCGCCGGATTCTGCACTGTCAGTAAACCTTCATAATCTGGATGGATCAGGTCTTCCAGAGAATCCGGGGTAGGCAGGTCGTTCTCAATAAAATAGGATTTTTGGTAATTAAGGCACACATCTCCAAAGTCCACCGGCAAGGCTCGATTGCTTTGATCCAGAATGAAGATCGGGCTGATTTCTTCCAGGAGAGGGGATTGATAGACTTCGAAGATATCCTCTTCCAGGGCCCGGCTCAAGAAGGTGTTATCCACACCGTAAAAAACATCTGCTAGTGGGTTATCTTTGGAGAGGGCAGCCTTATTCACTGCTGTTCCTGTATCGCCAATTTCTAGAAATTGGACATCCACATTATTCTGCTCTTCAAAATTAGCCACCACGGATTCCGAAACCGAAAATGAATCATGGGTCATAACTGTCAGTACAGCTGGACCTTGTGGTGTTGATTTGCACCCAGCTAATAAGAAGGCCAGGGCGACAAATAGGATTCCATACCTTTTCATCTTATTTCTCCTCTTCAGGTACTGCCCGTGTATGAACCACTGCCAACAAGCCGCTTTCCAGGTGAACGGTACCCCGTTTTCCTGTCAGTTGATTGCTGATTCCAGTGGATAGGCCAAATTCAAGGGGCTCATTTTTTAGGGAGTATTTTAAACCTCTGGTAGTGATAACGGATTTCCCGGGCTGGATCGGCAGCAGGGATACGATTTCCCCAGGCTCTCCAACCAGGGTGAGCATTTCTCCAGAATGCAAAAGGTGGACTTCTTCTGCACCGTTTATCAGGGTCGTGGGGGTTTTAAGGTCAGGATGGGCAAGCAAGCCCAGGTTTCCAATGGTCATATCCAGTCGGCCGCCTACAGCACCATGAACGACGATCTTCCTCGCACCACGATTCTGTGCCAACATGATGGCCAGTTCTAGGTCGGTTTGATCCTTGTCTTTTGGGTGCTGAATGATCTCGACGCCATCGTCATGCCATCTCTCCACCAGAGCTGGATCAGTGGAATCAAGATCTCCAATTAAGACTTCTGGCTGGATGCCCAGTGACAAGCAGTGCTGACTACCACCATCGGCTGCGATGATAAGGTCATTCTCCTGGATATTGAGGGGACGATAGGGAGGGATGAACTCTCCATTGGCAAAAATGATGGTTTTCATATATATAGAAAAACTCCTCTTGACGGAGGAGTTTTGAATCGTGCATCCCTCCGCCGGCATGATCCGGATCAGGTTCGCGGGTCGAAAAATGTACTTTTCCTCTCAGCCAAAATAGGCTCCCCGTGCTTCTATGTTGTTAATGACAGTATAGGGGTAGGGGAAGATAATGTCAAGTTAACACAATATAAGACTGGAGAAGTATGGAAGTCGATCCGATCAGGACTGTTTTTTCAATGCTTCGCGTAAAAAGGACTGATTCTCTGCGGAGAAGTTACTTAGGACTTGCCTGATGAGCCGAAAAATCCTTGGTTTTGCCGCTATGGTCAGTTGGCGTTCCAGAAAGAATGCAGTTTCCTGTTCGGAGCGTTTCTGGAGGATTTTCAACAAGGCAGTGATCTCCTTCACTAATCCTTCTTCTTTTTTCTTAAGGATCTCGGCCAGCAGATTGAAAATCACTGGCAAATTATCGAAATCAGGATTTTCTGCGAAGGTCAGTAATCCAAAAAGCGCTGCCTGATGATTCATTTTTGTTTCAGAGGAGATCAGATCACTGATAAATTCTAAGACAATATTAGGTTTTCTTGTTACCAGGTGAGTAAGTCCCCCTGCTATGATCTTGCGGCGAATATTTTCTGCATTGCAGCTGTTCAGCCATATTTTAATCCGATCCAGTATCTGCTCCGGATTGAATGGGGCCAGCTCACCCAGGCATATAATGGCTAACTGACGGAACTCTACCCATTCCTCTTTCCAGAGAGCATCGACAAGATTTAGCCCCTGGGAAGGTTCTTCTTCCAGGTATTCCTCCAACTCGATTAAAAGGGCGCGCTGCACTGGTGCCGGAATCTGATAGGATTGCAGTGTAAGTGGTGTGCGGGAAAGGGAAGTTTGGCGAATGCGAGCAGCGTAAAAACCAAACAGGTCGTGCAGCCTGGGAATGAATTGGGCTGGATCAGAATAATGCTCACTAAGCTCTGCACACTGGATCTTCAGTCTGGCTGGGTTAATGGCAGTCATGACAATAAGTCACTCAGAATGGCGGCAGCGGATTCCACATCAGGGACGGCAGTGATACGGTTTTGATCCACTGCTGGAATATATTCGCCAAGAGCAGACATGAAAGTACCCAGAGTTTCTTGCCATCCCTGGCCTACAACGATGAGGGGTTTTGGTTCATCAGGATTGATCTGCAACTCGCCCCAGGATAAAGCAACCTCCGTCAGCGTTCCTATCCCTCCCGGGAGAGCGATTGCACCTGCGCATTCATCAATCAATCGATATAGGCGTTCCCTCAAAGTGGCACAGCGTTTCTGTTCCTTGACCCACTGGTTGGGGGCGACAGGACGCCAGTTTTCGATCTCGTCGCAGGTCACCCCAATGACGTGACCACCTGCTTCTGATGCTCCTCGCGAGATCGCTTCCATGGTGCCGATATAACCACCGGTCTGGACGGTATAACCTGCTTTCGCTAGGAGACCTCCGAGAATCAGGGCTTCTTGATACGCCTCTGAACCAGGTTTTGGCAGAGATCCTCCAAATACAGTAATAATTTTCATGGAGTTATTATACTGGAATTAAGGTTGCGTGATCCTTATGGGAAGGTTTGTCTAACTTAATTGAGGAATATTAGATTTGGACTATCATGATGATCACGCATCCTCCTCTGGAATACAGGGTACAATACCCTTGACCCACGTGATCAGCGGGGAATTCTTATGGATATTATTTTGACCCATGAAAGGACCGATTTTGATGGCCTGGCTTCGCTGCTAGGAGCATATAAACTGGACCAGAGTTTGGTCCCGGTCTTACCTCGTCTCTTAAATCGAAATGTAGAGGCGTTCCTTAACCTCTATGGCGTTGAACTCCCCTTTACAGACCCACGTGATTTGACAGGAGAGCCTATTGAATCTGTTTGCCTGGTTGATACACAGTCGATGACGAGTATCAAGGGTATGGTCAAGGATATTAAAGTCCAGGTGATTGATCACCATCAATCGAAAGAGGACCTTCCCGATGATTGGGAAGTAACTATTCGGGAAACTGGGGCTACAACAACTATTTTTGTCCAGGCTATTCAGGAGCGAGATATTCCGCTGACTCCTGTAGAAGCTACTTTGCTTTTACTGGGGATATATGAGGACACCGGATCACTGACATACACACGAACTACTGCTGAAGATATTTTCGCCGCAGGTATCCTGCTCGAAAAAGGTGCCAGCCTGGCTATTGTCACCGATTACATAAACCATCCCTTGTCAATGGCTCAGCAGAGAATATATGAAGACTTGCGAGCCAATGCAGAGAGTTTGATGATCCATGGGCATAGTCTGATCCTGGCTCAGGCAGATGCCAAAGATCTGGAAGAAGAGCTTTCCAGCCTGGCACATAAACTGCGTGATCTGCTTGATCCGGACGCGCTCTTTTTGCTGGTCAATACTGCAGGAGGTGTGCAGATCATAGCCCGGTCCACTTCTGACCATATTGACGTCAGTGAAGTGTTGTCAACTTTTGAGGGAGGAGGAGGTCATCCCCGGGCGGCTGCTGCTCTGGTGGATGGAACTCCTTTGCCGGAGATCTATAAGACGCTTACTACAATTTTGCCCCAGTATGTCAAACCTGCTATTCGGGCCCGGGACATAATGTCAAAAGATCCCCAGACCCTGGCGCCAGACACGCCTGTCGCTGAGGTTGCTGAATTAATGCTTCATTATGGCTTTGAAGGTTACCCGGTGGTGGACGGGGATGAAATCATTGGTTTAGTCACCCGGAGAGCAGTGGACCGTGCCCTGGCTCATAAACTGAATGTAACCGCAGAGAGTATTATGGAAGCCGGCAACGTGCGGGTCTTTCCTGCTGATTCGATCGAATACATCCAGGATATTATGATGGAATCTGGTTGGGGACAGATCCCTGTAGTCAGCTCACGGTCCAAGAAAATCGTTGGTATTATCACTCGAACGGATCTGATAAAGATCCTTGCACCTCATCATCCTTCTCCGGGCCGTCAGAATTTATCCCATCATCTGGAATCCACTTTACCGGAAGCCCGGCTGGATTTGTTAAATAAAATTGCCGAAATCGCTTCTGAACAGAGATCAGCCCTTTATATTGTTGGCGGCTTTGTTCGCGATCTTCTTTTGGATATGCCAAGTCTGGATTTCGACCTGGTAGTGGAGGGGGACGCCATAGATCTGGCTGAAGCTGTTCAAACCAAGTATGGCGGGCGAATTACCAGTCACAGCCGTTTTGGAACGGCCAAATGGTTTATCGACAAGGATGACCTGGATATTCTGGGATGTACACAAAAAGTCAAGGAAGCCCTACCCGAGTCTCTGGACTTTATCAGTGCCAGAAGGGAGTTCTATACACATCCTACAGCCCTGCCAACCGTAGCTAGAGGCAGTATTAAATTGGACTTACACCGTCGCGATTTCACCATCAATACCCTGGCTATGCGCCTTGATGGACATCATTATGGCGAATTATATGATTACTGGGGAGGTCTGTCAGATCTAAAAGCCAAGCTGGTGAAAGTTTTGCATTCTTTATCCTTTGTAGATGATCCCACCCGAATATTGCGGGCCGTGCGCTATGAACAGCGCTATGATTTCAGCCTGGATAAGCGAACAGAAAATCTATTGCACGAAGCCAAGGAACTACTTAAGAGAGTGTCTGGTGATCGGATTCGGCATGAATTTGACCGGATCTTTGAAGAAATTGACGCCGCCAAAGTGTTGGGGCGTTTGAATGAACTCACCATTCTGGAAACCATTCATCCGCACTTGATCTGGAACGAAAACCTGACAAGCTTGATGAACTCCCTGCCACGCAAAGATACTCCTGCAGAATGGAATATCGATGGTGATGGAATAGGTGTTCCCCTGGAGATGGCGTTGTATTACTCGTTGTGGCTGATGAATGCCCCGGTTGGGAGTGATGTTTGCAAACGCTTGCGCCTCGTTAGTGGATTAGCAGGAACAATCCATCAGGCATCTGAGCTGAGAGGAAAACTGGATGATCTTTCCGGATGTCCCGCCAGTGAGGTGACCGCTATCTTATCCCGGGTTTCCAACCTGGCTATCTACTCCGTCTATTTGAATGAAAAGAGGCCAAAATTAAAGGGTATCCTTTCCCGTTATTTATCCTCCTGGCAGCATGTGGAGACAAATATAACTGGAAAAGACCTCCAGAAAGAAGGATTAGCTCCTGGACCTCGCTATGCAGAGATCCTCAGCGAACTTCGCAATGCCTGGTTAGATGGGAAGATATCTACCAAATCTGAAGAAAAAAGCTATTTTAAGGAGCTTCTGCAGGTAGGTGAGGTAGATTCAACCGGGAACCAGGGGGAGTAGCGCTGGATTGATGACCTGGGCTGGGATGCCTTGCCAGCCCAATTCCTTCATGATAAAATGATTTTCCAGAGGGGGGAAGCAATATTGGCGGCGTCGGAAAGTGGGTTTACCCACTTTTTTTAATGCCATCTTTAGCCTGAGCCATCCCTCCCGGTAAACGTAGTCGGAGATATTGAAATGAAAACAGAATTTGCTTTGGCCTTTAAACAGGTCCTCAATGATAAAAACCTCCCTGAGGAGATCATTGTTGAAGCGATCCAGGACGCTATGGTATCTGCCTACAGGCGCTCTGTGAACGCATCCAGCGCTCAAAAAGTTGAAGCCGAAATTGACCTCGAATCTGGAGATGTAGTTGTCTACGTCGAGAAAGAGGTTGTTGAGGATATTCAAGATGATCGTACGGAAGTGCTTATAGAAGAAGCCAGGAAAGTGAACCCTGATACAGAGTTGGGTGATCTTGAAATGGTTGAAAGTACACCGGAAGATTTCGGACGGGTTGCGGCCCAGACAGCGCGCCAGGTGATCCAGCAGCGCATCCGCCAGGCTGAACGACTAGCCCAGTATGAATACTATAACGAAAAGATCGGCGAAGTTGTAACTGGTGTGATCCAGGCTGTACACCGCCATGAGCTGACCATTGGTTTGAATATTAACGCCGAAGGTAAAATGCCTCGGAATCAGCAGATCACGAAGGAATATTACCGGGTCCACGACCGCATCCGGGCTTTATTGCTGGATGTGGAGGAAACGACCCGTGAACCGCGCATTATTCTCTCTCGTGCTCATCGTGATTTCCTGCGGCGTTTACTGGAGAATGAAGTGCCTGAGATCTACCAGGGATTGGTGGAGATCCGGTCTATTGCCCGGGAAGCTGGCTACAGATCAAAAGTGGCAGTTTCAGCATTAAAACCTGGAGTGGATCCAGTAGGTGCTTGTGTCGGCATTCGTGGTGTACGTATTCAGGCCATTGTGCGGGAATTGAGCGATGAGAAAATCGATGTGATTGAGTGGAATCCCAACACTGAGGAGTTTATTGCCAAGGCATTAAGTCCTGCCCGGGTTCTGAGCGTTTTCCTTAATAAGGAATCTGATGGTATGCCTACCGCCACGGTGGTTGTCCCGGAAGACCAGCTTAGCCTGGCCATTGGCCGAAACGGCCAGAATGCTCGCTTGGCAGCGAAACTTTCCGGTTGGCGGATCGATATCAAAGGCCTCTTTGAAGCTGTTTCTGATACGCTCTTCAAGATCCAGGATAATCCCAAGTACGCACAATTTCAGGAACTGGAAGCGGCGACCATCCCCCGCATCGAAGCTGTTATGGCGAAGAAGGCGGAAGGCCGACCCATTACACCCGAAGAGTACCGCGAACTGCATAATTTCAACAGCCGCGTAGAATCTGGCTTGATCAAGGAACGCCAGGAAATTACCAAACAACAGCAAGCGCGTATCCAGGCAGCTAAAGCTGCAGTGCCAGATGATGCTTACGACCTGCCCATTATGACATTGGGCCTGCCTACTAAGGTTGAAAACTTGCTGAATGAAGCAGATTTCACCAATGTGGGAGAGCTTGCTTACAGGCTGCTTTTGGTACCAAATATGATCAACGATATCGAAGGTATTGGCCCATCCTATATCAAGCAGATCGAGAGCGCTTTGGAAGTGATGATTGGTTATCAACCTCTTTCAGAAGAATATGACATTGTCGAAGAGATCGTCCTTGAAGAGAAGACTGCCGAGGATGAAGAAGACACAGATGTTGAGGAAGCGGATACTGAGGCTGAAGTTGAGAGTGAAGTTGATGAGGATTCAGACGAAGAAACTGAAGAGGATCCTGTAGAGGAAGAGGTCCTGGAAGAAGAGGCTGAAGCCGATATTACTGAAGATGCTGATGATGCTGAACCTGGTGATGAAGTAGATAAGGAAGCTGAAGAAGAGTCTGAAGAAGAAGTTGAAAAAGAAGTTGAGGAAGACGTAGAAGAAGTTGATATTGTTGAGGAAGAGGAGTAGATCCTGTCCGATCGATGACGAAAAGCAAACACAAACCCCAACGTATGTGTGTGGCTTGCCGAAAAAGCCAGGATAAGAAATCACTGATGCGCCTGGTTCGAACTCCTGAAGGTGTTGTAGTGGACCAGACCGGCAAAATGGCAGGCAGGGGAGCTTATTTACATGCAGATCCCGAATGTTGGGAGCGGGGAGTGAAAAAATATCTTGGAAAGGCGCTAAACGTGACTCTGAATGAGAAAAATCAGGCAGATTTAATCGCTTTTCAAGAAACTTTCATCAATGAAGATGATGATTGAGTTGAGCGAGCAATAAATCAGGACCAACGAGGTAATACATGAGTGAAAACGGACAAGAGTTAAAACAAATAGAACTGCCATTTAGTATCACTGTCCGCGATTTGGCCCAAGCCCTGGATGCCAGTCCGATTGAGATAATCAAGACTTTAATGGCGAACGGCATGATGGCCAATATCAACCAGGAGATTGATTTTGATACTGCAGCCATCGTCTCCGCAGAGATGGGTTTTGAAGCGGTTTCTGCTCAGGTAGAAGAAGAGGTTGAAACTGAAGAAATAGCAGTGCCTTTATGGCGCCAGAAACTGGAACAGGTAGATGAAGATAGTTTAGTCTCCCGTCCCCCGGTTGTTGCTATACTTGGCCATGTTGATCACGGCAAGACATCATTATTGGATGCTATTCGGCAAACTTCGGTGCAAGCTGGAGAGGCAGGAGGTATCACTCAACATATTGGTGCCTATCAAATTTCTCACAATGATAAACCGATTACTTTTCTGGATACTCCCGGACACGCCGCTTTCACGGCTATGCGCGCTCGCGGAGCCCAGGGAGCGGATATCGTGATCCTGGTTGTTGCTGCAGATGATGGTGTGATGCCGCAGACTGAAGAGGCAATCGCCCACACTCGGGCAGCCCAGGTTTCCATGATCGTCGCCCTCAATAAGATCGATAAAACCAATGCTGCTCCGGATAAAGTGAAACAGGAATTGGCAGATGTTGGCGTTGTTCCTGACGATTGGGAAGGGGATACCATTATTGTTCCCGTTTCGGCCACAGAAAAAACTGGTCTGGATGACTTGATGGAAGCTATCTTGCTAATTGCAGATGATCTGGAGATCCAGGCAAATCCCGAAGGAGATATCTTCGGTACAGTGATCGAAGCTGAGCTCACGAAAGGCCGTGGTGTGATGGCTACTCTGCTGGTACAAAACGGGACCCTGAAAGTTGGGGATACTGTCCTGGCCGGCACTTCCTGTGGGCGCATCAAGGCGATGTTCGATTTTACCGGCGCCAAGATCATGGAAGCCGGGCCATCTGTGCCAGTTTCAGTGATGGGGTTGTCCGATGTGCCTAAAGCTGGCGAATTATTCAGTGTAGTAAAAAATGAGAAAGTCGCTCGTGAGATGATCGAAGAACGCGAACTGCAAGCTGAGAAAATGGAAGCCGAGAAAGATCAAGCAGCAAATCTTGAGATGCTATTCGCACGTGTTCAGGCTGGTGAAGAGGAAGAACTTCGGCTTATCATCAAAGCGGATGTACAAGGATCCCTGGAACCGATCATCAACTCTGTGATCGATATGAAAAGTGGAGGAGAACAGGATATCGGCGTGAAAGTCATCCACAGCGGTACAGGCAATGTCACAAATGACGATGTCATGCTGGCTTCTACAACAAATTCGATCATTATCGGATTCAATGTTGGACCAGATAGTGGCGCAAGACGGTTGGCTGATTCAGAAGGGATATCCATTCGGAAATATAACATAATCTATCATTTGATCGATGATATTGAGAAAGCCCTCAAAGGTATGCTGGAACCAGTAGAGAAGAAGATATTGATGGGCCGGGCCCAGGTATTGGCTGTATTCCCGTCTGGCAAGTTCGATCAAGTGGCTGGCTGCAAAGTGGAAACAGGCGAAATCCGGCGCAATGCCAAGATCCGTGTACTGCGGGAAGGCAAGATCGCCTTCGAAGGGGATATTGCATCCCTTAAACGTCATAAGGATGATGTGAATGAAGTGCGGGATGGATTTGAATTCGGTATTGGGTTAAAGGGATTCTCCGGCTTCGAAGAAGGTGATGTGTTGGAAAGCTACGTTATAGAAATGGTATCGGAGTTTTAAGGGTAACCATGGTATCAGATGCAAGAACAGATCGTATAGCTGACCGGATAAAAAGGGAATTAACACTGCTCTTTATGCAAGAGATCAGTGATCCCCGTCTGGATGGTGTGAATATTACTGCTGTAGAATTGGATCGAGAGGTATCTTACGCGGATATCTACGTTTCTGCCAGGGATGGGGCAGATCGCAAAAAGGACATTTTGGCTGCCTTAAAGAGGGCGTCAGGTTTCATCCGCTCCCAGCTGGCAGCCAGTATTTCCCACCTGCGTTCATTCCCCCAACTTCGTTTTCACTGGGATCCAGTTCCGGAACGGGTCGACCGCCTGGATGAGATATTCGCAGAGTTGGAAGAGGAAAAAGGGCTCGAGGATCTGGATGAATAAGGATCAGATCAAGGCTTTTGGGGATCTGGTATCGCGAGCAGACCGAATCCTGATCATTTCTCACATAAGGCCTGATGGAGACGCAGTTGGTTCTACCCTCGGTTTGGGATTAATTCTCGAGGAGATGGGGAAAGAAGTGTCCCTGGTCCTTGAAGATGGCGTACCGAAGGTATTCAATCACCTGGCTGGTGCTGATAGGATCATCAAGGAAGCTGTTGGTATTTTTGACCTGGTGATCGTGGTGGACAGCTCTGATATTGAAAGAATTGGATCTGTGCTCGATGAATACGGCGAGCCCGATGTCAATATCGATCATCATCCTACCAATACTCAATTTGCGAAACTAAATCTGGTCCGTGATAACGCTGTTGCCACTGTAGAGATCATTTATGATCTGGCAAAGGACCTTGGATTCCCATTGAACCTGCCGATCGCAGAAGCTCTACTGACTGGATTACTGACCGATAGCCTCGGTTTTCGAACCTCAAACACAAATCCCGAAACACTGCGAATCGCGGCAGGATTGATGGAGTATGGGGCAAACCTCCCTACTTTATACCGCAAAGCCATGTTGGAAAAATCCATTGAGGCAGTCAAGTACTGGGGGCAAGGATTGTCCAGGATTCAACTAGAAGATCGGCTGGTTTGGACTTCCCTCTCATTGGAAGATCGAGCAGCTGTTGATTATCCTGGACGAGATGATGCGGACTTGATCAATGTCCTTTCCAGGATCAAGGAAACTGATATCAGCATTGTGTTTGTAGAACAGAAAAATGGAAGTGTAAAGGTCAGTTGGCGATCCAGACCGGGTTTTGATGTATCAAGTATAGCCACCCAATTTGGTGGTGGAGGACATAAACCTGCTGCAGGCGCAGATATTAAAGGTACCCTGGAACGGGTGCAAGAAGAAGTACTTGAGGCAACCAGGAAATCACTCCACGGGTGAGTAGATTGGACTGCTCTCAAGATTATCAGTTGGGGAGATCTAGAATATGAACAACGATCAATTAAAAGATTTTGTTACTGGCGCTATGGTGATTGATAAACCAGTTGGAATGACATCTCACGATATTGTGAAGGTTATCCGGCAGGGAACGGGTATTCGAAGAGCAGGTCACACAGGCACATTGGACCCGCGTGCTTCAGGAGTGTTGGTAGTCTTGGTCGGTCCGGCAGTTCGGCTGAGTGAATTCCTTTCAGCCTCCGACAAACGCTACCAGGCAATATTACGTTTTGGGGTTGCTACAGATACCTATGATACTGAAGGGAAACAGATTGGAGAAACCAAATCTGTTGACCATATCACAGAAGATGACTTCCAGAATCTGCTCCGGGAATATGAAGGCAAGATCGCCCAGGTACCGCCTGCTCATTCTGCTGTTAAGGTAAATGGTGAAAAAGCTTATGACTTGGCACGCAGGGGCGAGGAAGTGAAGCTGGAACCCCGCATGATTGATGTCTACAACCTGGAATTATTGGAATGGGCTCCGCCAGAAGCGGTGATCGATGTTTACGCTTCCTCTGGCACTTATGTTCGCTCTCTGGCAAATGACCTGGGGAATGACCTGGGAGTTGGCGCCCATTTGACTGGATTGCGCAGGACCAAGAACGGTCAGTTTACTCTGCGAGATGCTGTCCGGCTTCAGGATTTAAAAGAATCCTTTGAGGTGGGAGACTGGTATAAACATTTGATTCCGGCTGCTGAAACATTAGCAGATTGGCATACTCTGGATCTGACTCCTGAGGATATGGAAAAGATCAAACACGGCCATCGCATACCGGCAGAAGAAGGATCAAGCGGTTGGGCCAGGGGTTTAAGTGAGCAGGGGGACCTGATTGCATTGCTGGAAGCAAAGGAAGGCGATGATACCTGGCAGCCTCGCAAGGTATTCATAACATCCTGATTGGAATTTTATGCAGCATTATCACGATTTCAAGAAGATCTCTCTGAAAGAATCTCTGGTAACCATTGGCAGCTTTGATGGTGTTCATATTGGCCATCAGCAGATCATTCGTTCCCTGGTTGACCAGGCTCATCAGGCAGGTAAGCCGGCTGTTGTAGTGACTTTCCATCCTCATCCCCAATTGGTCTTGAAAGATGAGACGCGGCCCTATTATTTGACACTGCCGGAAAAAAGAGCCCATCTGCTTGGTGATCTGGGTGTTGATTTCGTGCTAACTTATCCATTTACAAAGGACACTTCCAGGATGAGTCCAGTGGATTTCATATCGCAGCTTTATGAGCATTTGAAGTTTTCTGAGCTTTGGGTTGGGTATGATTTTGCTCTTGGTAAGGACCGATTGGGAACTCCTTCCCATCTGAGGGAAATTGGCCAGGAATTTGACTATTCTGTCCATGAAATCCCTGCCTATTATCATAAGGAAGAATTAGTGTCCTCCAGCCTGATCCGAAATGAGATCCGGACGGGGGAGATCCAGGAAGCGGCTGAATTACTAGGCCGGCCATTTGAGATCAGCGGGGAAGTGATCAAAGGCGAAAAAAGAGGCAAGAGTCTCGGATTTGCGACTGCAAATCTGCAGGTTCACCCAGCGATAGTGGATATAAAATCGGGTGTGTACGCTTGCCGGGCAATCGTCTCTGGTAAGACTTACTCGGCAGTTACCAATATCGGTTACAGGCCGACTTTTGGAGAAGATTTGATCACTCCCCGGATAGAAGCTCATTTGCTGGACTTTTCCGGTGATATTTATGGCGATCGTTTGGACCTTATATTTATCGATCGCATGCGGGAAGAGATGAAATTTGTTAATGTGTCCGATCTGATCGTGCAAATAAGGAGCGATGTGGAGCAAGCCAGGGAGATTTTGGCAGGCTAACGAGCATACTTGCCAGATAGGTTCTCTTTGGTATAATTTCCGTGCTGACTAGACCTCTTTGCGGCATAAGCTGCGGAGCCGGAGACCTGCTAGAAAGCAGATAATCATATATTTTAGGAGATAGCAGACGTCATGAGCATGTTAAAGGAACAGAAAGAAGAAATTATCAAGGAATTTGGACGACATCAGAACGATACTGGCTCACCAGAGGTTCAGATTGCCCTCTTGACTACCAGGATTTTGGAACTGACCGAACACTTGCAGGATCACACTCACGATGAATCCTCCAGGCGGGGATTGTTGAAACTGGTTGGTCAGCGCCGCAGATTGCTGGCATATCTTCGACGAGAAGATTATCATAGATATGTTGCGATCAGTGATCGTTTGGGCTTACGAAGGAAATAATTCAATATAACCGAGTGGGTGCTCAAAATGACCCCTCGGTTTTATCTTTATATCAGGTAGTACTAGCATCGGGGCGGGGAAATGCGGTTGTCGGAGCGGTTAGGTTGTGTTGGAATGGGGGACCCAACCAGGCGGTGGATCTCTTTCTCCCTGAGGAAAAAAACTGAATAGTTTATTAAGCGAACGTTTAACGACTTACACAAACGTAGAATGTTATCAAGTCCGTGCATTCTAGACAGGTTGGGTATTGGGAAGTAACGATATTTTAATGTCCTTAGTTCCCAATCCCTGACTCTAAAAATGCCGGCAGGAGGTAAAAAATGAAACCTGAAGCAAAGAAATATACGACTATAGTAGAAGGTAAAGAGATCACTTTCGAAACAGGAACCCTGGCAGGACTGGCGGGGGGAGCAGTAACTGTCCAGCTGGGAGACTCGATTATGCTGGGAACTGCTACCATGAATGACAGCGCACGCGAAGGTGCGGATTTCTTCCCTCTGACAGTGAATTATGAAGAGCGCATGTACGCCAACGGCTCTATCCCGGGAAGTTTCTTCCGAAGGGAAGGACGCCCTGGTGAGGATGCTACCCTGACATGTCGATTAATCGATCGACCGCTCAGGCCGCTATTTCCCAAGGATCTGAGGAACGAAGTACAGTTGATCCTATATGCTCTTTCTTCCGAGAACCAGCCCATGGATGTCCTTGGCATCAACGCTGCATCTGCAGCGCTGATGATCTCCGATATCCCCTGGGAAGGTCCTATCGGTGGGATTCGAGTAGGTCGAATTGATGGAGAATTCATTGCATTTCCTGATTTTGATCAGATTAAAGAATCTGATCTGGACCTGGTTATGGCTGGCAGCAAAGATGCTATCCTGACCGTTGAAAGCAATTCCAAAGAGATCTCTGAAGAAGTTATTCTTAAAGCGCTGGAGTGGGGACAAAAAGCCATCCAACCGTTGATCGAACTCCAGGAAAAAATGGCAAACGAGCTTGGTAAAGAGAAGAAAGGCTACGAATCATTCAAGGTCAGCGACGATCTAAAAGCTGATGTTGAAGACAAAGCCCTTGCCAAGATCAATGATGTTCTTGAAAAGAACCTGGAAAAAGTTGAATTCCGGAAATCCCTCGATGTGGTTCGGGCTGAGGTTCTGGAAACCTTTGCAGAGAACGAAGAGGTTTCCAGTGGTGATGTCAAAGAGGCTTTTGAAGGTGTCTTGAAATCTGCTATCCGCGAACGTATTCTAGAAACTGGCATCCGTCCCGATGGTCGAGATCTGACCACAGTACGTGATATCTGGTGTGATATCAACACCAGCCCCCGGGCGCATGGAACTGGGCTGTTCACCCGCGGTCAAACTCAAGTTCTGACATCGACTTCTTTGGGCACTCCCCGAGATGCTCAGATCGTGGACAACCTTTCCCCGAATGATTCCAAACGCTACATGCATCACTATAACTTCCCTCCGTTTTCGGTCGGTGAAGTTCGTTTCCTGCGTGGAACTTCCCGGCGAGAAGTTGGTCACGGCGCTCTGGCAGAACGTGCCTTATTGCCGGTTATTCCTTCTGAAGAAGAATTCCCATACACCTTGCGCCTGGTCTCAGAAGTGCTGTCATCCAACGGCTCTTCCTCCATGGCTTCAGTTTGCGGTTCCACCTTGTCCCTGATGGACACGGGTGTTCCCATCAAAGCCCCGGTTGCTGGTGTTGCTATGGGTTTGATCAAAGAAGGCGATCGTTATGCGATCCTGACCGATATCCAGGGATTGGAAGATCATATTGGAAATATGGACTTCAAGGTTGCTGGAACAGACGCCGGGATCACTGCTTTGCAGATGGATATCAAATTGAAAGGGTTGGCCTCTTCCGTGATGTCAGAAGCCCTGGCTGCCGCCAAAGAAGCCCGCTCCCTGATCATGAGCAAAATGATGGAGACAATCTCCGAACCACGTGAAGATCTGAAACCGCACGTGCCGCGCATCGAATCTGTCCGTGTACCCGTGGACAAGATCGGCGCAATCATCGGGCCTGGTGGAAAAACCATTCGAGATATTCAGGAAACCACTGGTGCCAAGATCGATATCAACGATGAAGGTATTGTATTCATCGCATCTGATAATGGCGACAGCGCCCGGATGGCAAAAGAACGGATTGAAGGACTCACCGCAACACCTGAAGTTGGCCGCATTTACACTGGACGCGTGGTTGGTATCAAGACCTTTGGCGCGTTCGTCGAGATCCTCCCGGGAATTGATGGCCTGGTGCACATTTCCCAGCTAGAGTCCCGCCATGTTAAGAACGTCGAAGATGTCGTTGAGTTTGGTGATGAGATCACTGTCATGGTGACCGATATCAGCAAAGATGGCAAGATCAGGCTCTCCAGGCAGGCAGTGCTGGAAGGTTGGTCCCTCGAAGAAGCTCAGCAGGCAGACCGCAAGAAGTAAAGCTAGAATCAGAAGATAGAGAAATCCGGTTGGGCGACCAGCCGGATTTTTTATTGAGATCAATTTGGATCAAGGTAAGATTTTGGGCGGGCTGTGGTCGTTTTATGTATAAAATTTTTATAAAAACTTGCCAGAAATTGAGTACAGAGCAGGCTTATTCAGACTAAATTTGGTAAAATGTGGAAGTGAAATTGTTGTTTAAAAAAGCTTGAAATAAGGAGTAATTCGCATGACTAAAAAAGAAATTGGTATCAAACCTTTGGGTGCTCGTGTTGTTATTCAACCGGTCGAGGAAGAAAACAGAACTGACAGTGGTTTATATATCCCCGATACCGCAAAAGAAAAACCCCAGACAGGTGTAGTGGTTGCTGTAGGTGAGAGCACCGAAGACGTCAAGATCACTGTTAAAGCTGGCGATAAAGTCCTCTTCCCGAAATACACCGGCACCGAGATCAAGCTGGGCGGCGAAGACTACAATATCATGGACTTCGAAAAAGTCCTGGCAGTCCTTGATTAATCTGATAGATGACTGAATCTTCCCCAAAAACCCTCCAATGCCTGATCATAGGTTCAGGACCAGCCGGTTTGTCCGCGGCGTTATACGCTGCCCGGGCAGATTTGGCTCCTGTTGTGCTGTCCGGAATGGACCTGGGAGGCCAGGTTTCCAAAACTGATGCGATTGAGAATTATCCCGGTTTTGAAAGCATTTTGGGCCCTGAAATGGTTTCTCTCTTCCAACAGCAAGCTGAGAAATTCGGTGCTGAGATCGTATTTGATTCGGCTACCGAAGTGGATCTTTCCCAGAGACCATTCAAAGTCACGACCTATGGCGGAGAATATTTAGCTGAATCCCTGATCCTCGCGACTGGTGCTTCAGTTCGAGAGCTGGGTGTACCCGGCGAGAAGGAATTTACCGGGCGGGGTGTATCCTACTGTGCCACCTGTGATGGCCACTTCTTTAAAGAGAAAGACCTGATCGTGATTGGTGGTGGGGACAGCGCGCTAAAAGAAGGTATCTTCCTGACACGCTTTGCCAAATCAGTCACGATAGTGCACCGCAGGGATGAGCTCAGAGCCGGTCCTTACCTTGAGAAAAAGGCCAAGGAAAATCCCAAGATAAGCTTTATCTGGGAGACGATCGTGACCGATATCATTGGGGATGGCACTGTAACCGGTGTTCGGCTCAAGAATAAAAAGACCGCTGAAGAAATGGACCATGACACTGATGGAGTGTTCATTTTCATAGGGCACGATCCCAATACAGAGCTGTTCAAAGATCAGCTGGATATGGACGAGAACGGATACCTGGTGATCGACCAGCACATGCATACCAGCATTCCAGGCGTCTTTGCAGCTGGAGAAGTGGGAGATCCCCATTTTCAACAAGTTGTGATCTCTGCCGGTATGGGTGCAGCAGCGGCTATGGAGGCTACTGAGTTCCTGGAAGACGAGACCTAAAGAACAGCAAGAATTATCAAATAAAGGATGCGGGATCCGTTTGAATCAGGATCCCGCATCTTTCTTTTAAATATAGGGATTGAATCCTTGAGAAGGATTCAATCCCTTTTGTATTAAGCTTCCTCCAGCTCGCGCATGGCATTAAAGGCAGCAATGCTGACTTCCAGGATATCCAGGGATGGTTCATTGGTTGTCAGGTGCTGCAGCGCCAAATTGGGTTTTACGAGCATTTTTACGATAGGGTTGTGCAGGTTCTTGGCTGTCCACTGCAGGTATTCATAAGCAATCCCGGCCAGAACTGGCAGGAGCAGAATTCGGCTGACCAGACGCCAAACGAGGGACATTGGTCCCAGGGCTGTAAACAACAGCACAGAAAACAAGACAACGATCAACAAAAACGCTGTTCCACAACGGGGATGCTCAAGGCTGAATTCCTTGGTTGATTCAGGGGTTAATTCCGCACTGGCTTCAAAAGCATTGATCACCTTGTGTTCAGCGCCGTGGTAGGAGAATACCCGTTTGATATCTTCCATCTGGCCAATTCCCCACATATAGGCGATCAGGAAAATCAGGCGGATCAATCCTTCTAGAAGATTCCCAACCCAGGGCTTCCAACTTAGATATTTCTCCACTGCCTGTCCAACGCCGGCAGGGATGAGGAAAAAGATTAGGATGGCAATACCCAGGGAAAGGGCAAAGGTTAAGAACAGGGCAGGGCCTTCAAGTTTCTCATCTTCACCGGTTTGGGTATTAGCAGAGATGGTCAGGGCTTTCATCCCAAGGACAAGGGCGTCGTTCAGTCCGACCAATCCCCGCAGGAAAGGTATCTTCATGATCTTGCTCTGATAGATCTTGTTCAATTTTTCGGTGTGAATGGAGATTTCGCCTTGTGGGTTGCGCATAGCAATGGCGGCGAATTTTTTACCGCGCATCATCACACCTTCAATCACTGCCTGGCCGCCGTAGTTAGGCAGTTTGGTTTGTATTTGGGTTTCTGAACTCATAGTTTATAGATTGAAGAAGAAATGGACCAGGGCTTCAATTCCTTTATTGAATGTGGGTAAATGGATTTTCTCATTAGGAGCGTGCATATTATCGCTTGGCAGGCCGAAACCAATATTGACTGAATCAACACCAAGCGTTTGCTGGATGTGAACCACAACAGGAACGCTGCCGCCTTCCCGCTTGAAGATTGGGCGTTTGCCCCAGACCTGCTCTGCAGCCTGGACATAGGCTTTGGTCCATTTTGATTTACGGTCACTCTGGGAGGGGAAATCTTTGGACATCTGATCCAACTCCCAGGTCACTGTATCGGGAGCATTCTCGGTCAGGTAGGTTTTGAATTGTTCATATACCTCAACTGGATCCTGGTCAGCGACCAGACGACAGGAAATTTTGGCCATGGCATAGGCAGGTAGGACTGTCTTCTGGCCTTCATCAATAAAACCGGAGTAGAGACCATTGATCTCCAGGGTGGGGCGGGCGCCGGTGCGTTCCACGGCGGTATATCCCTCTTCACCGAACAAGGCCTTCACGCCGCCCTGCTCCAGGTAGAAATCCTCTCCGATTGGTAGCTTGCTGATCTCCTCACGTTCCTCATCATCAAGAGGTTTGACGCGATCGTAGAATCCTGGCAGGGTCACTCTACCTTTGTCATCATGCATTCCGGCGATCAGGTCAGCCATCACCTGGGCGGGATTATGGATCGCTCCGCCGAATGAGCCTGAGTGCATATCCTGTTTGGGGCCTTGAACCCGGAGTTCGAAGTAGGCGATTCCGCGCAGGGCATAAGTAACAGTGGGAAGGTCAGGAGCTTGCATGCCAGTATCGGGATTCAGGAAGAAATCACAGGCTAGAAGTTCCTGGTTGTCATTGATAGAGGTTTCCAGGTAGGATCCACCGATCTCCTCTTCTCCCTCGATCAGGAACTTGACATTGACTGGTAGATCCCCGGTCTGGCGAATGGCGTCAATGGCGCTGAACGTAGCCACGATCTGGCCTTTCATGTCTGTTGCGCCGCGAGCATAGAGATTTTCGCCTTTCTCTGTGGGAATGAAAGGGTCTGAATCCCATTCATTGATTGGATCTTCTGGTTGGACATCATAGTGGCCGTAGATCAGCACAGTGGGTTTATCTTTACCAGCGGAGAGGTCTTCCGCATAGACGATGGGATGCCGCGGCGTGGGGAAGATTTCCACTCGTTCCATACCCATATTGCTGAGTTCAGATCTCAGCCATTCAGCTGCCTTTTTAATCTCCCCGGCTCTTTCTGGGTCTGTTGAGACAGATGGGATAGAGATGATTTCTTTCATCTTCTCAAGGGATTGGGGGAAGTGGTCCTGGGCAAAATCCAAAGCATTTTGGCGGTGGTCAGACATGAGGTTGCTCCTCCGAGATTTATCTAATGATTTCACTGGGTAGATTTTACCGCAGTCGCAGATTTCTGGATACGGGAGCGGGGGAGTGATTTCAAAGACTGGAATTTCTATAAAAAAACAGGATAAATGTCACCCCTTTTTTAAAGGACAAACGTTTGACATATAACGCTAATTGCTGTATCTTAGTAGAAAGGACAAACGTTTGACCTTTTGAGTAATATTTGTGACGGCCTCATTTCGCTGATCTATGAAAAGGATGACCTCATATGAAAGAAGTCAATTCAATCAGCCCAATAGACAGGCGCCCTCTCTATATTAAAGCCATCAATATAATCACAGAAATGGTCGAAACTGGCGAATTGCCTGTAGGCTCCCAGCTGCCACCGGAAGGTGAGTTGGCGGAGATGCTGGGTATTTCCCGCTCCACCCTCCGGGAAGCCCTCGGCCATCTCGAATCCTTCGGGGTCGTAACCCGCCAGCAGGGACGGGGAACTTTTGTGACAGCTTCTCAGGGTCCAGACTTTTTGGGAGGGATCGAAAGGTTGGAAACTTTCCGGGAGCTGGCCGACCGCGCTAAAAGAGATCATAAAGTCATCCACCGCTATGTTGAAATGGTTAAACCGACTGAACACGTTCAAAAAGAACTAGATGTCGAGCCTGATGCGAACATCTTCAAGGTCGAGATCGTGGAATCAGTGGATGATATCCCCTGTCAGTTCCTGGAAGATTATGTGATCGCCAGTGAGGAGAAGAAAGAGGAACTACTTAATTACGGTGATTCCATGCTGACCTATCTGATCGAAGAGCAGGATCCTCCCCTTGCCTATGCCCGGACTAAGATCTTTTCTATCGAAGCGTCTGAAGAGATTGCTGAGCGATTGAATATTAAGGTGGGCAAGCCAGTCATCCATCTGGTAGAAAAACTATACGACTCTGTTGGAAAATTGATCGGCATCACTTATCTTTATCAGGTGACCGATCTTTTTTATTTCTCTGTGACCCGCAGGGTTCCACCACGCTAATCATATAAAAGGATTGTTTTATGGAATTAACCATCAATAACGCATTGCACGACAGAACATTTGAGCATATCAATCTCGGGATCAAGGACGGGAAAATTGTAGAGGTTTCTGCAGAGGAGATTAAATCCGGATCCCGGTCCATCGATGCTGAAGGTGCTGTAGTTTCTCCAGCATTTATTGAACCCCACTTCCATCTTGAAAATTCCGTCATGCCTGAGTTTCCTAACCACAGCGGTACGCTGAATGAAGCTATTAAGATCACGAAAGAGATCAAGGATCAGCTGACCCCGGAAGATATCATGCGCAGGTCCACTATTTCCCTTAAAGAAGCCATGTTGAATGGTGTTCTCTGGCTGCGCGATCACACCGATGTGGATGAAGTGGCCAAACTCAGTTTGCTGGAGCCAGTTGTTGCTGTCCGGGACAAGTTCAAAGAAGTGATCGATATCGAGATCGTGGCCTTCCCGCAGTTTGGGTTGGCGGATAATCCCGAATCGGTGGATCTGGTCCGCCAGGCGATGGAGCAGGGAGCTGACCTGGTTGGCGGCGTTCCTCATCGCGAAAAAGATATGGACAAGGCCGCCCGCCAGATCGAGCTGGCTTTTGAGATCGCACTGGAAAATGATGCCGATATCGATATGCATGTTGATGAAACAGATGATCCTTACTGGCACAGCCTGGAGCTGCTGGCGGATAAAACCATAGAAACCGGCTATCAAGGTAGGGTGACGGCTGGCCACTGCACAGCTATGGCCGCCTGGGATGAAAAACTCTTCCAGCGTGTGCTGGATAAACTGATCAAAGCCCAGGTCAATATTTGTACCAATACTCCTGTGAACCTGGTAATCCAGGGCAGGGGAGATGGAAACCCTATCCGGAGGGGAATTACCAGGGTCAAGGATCTTCTGGAAGCAGGAGTGAATGTGATCCATGGACAGGATGATCTGCTGAATATGTTCTATCCCTTTGGCAACATGGATCCACTTAATGTGGGTAACTTTGTGGCCCACACCGCACATATGAGCTCATCAAGAGAGATTCGGCAAGTGTATGAAATGTCACGCTATAACGCTGCAAAAGCTTTGAGGTTGGAAAATTATGGTCTGGAAGTAGGAGATGATGCCAACCTAGTCATTTTCGAAGCGAACTCACCAGCGGATGCCCTGCGCCGCTACCAAGATAGGAAGTATGTCATTCGAAAGGGTGAGGTTCTAGTTCAAAAAGAGACAAATTTGACTTTATCACCTAAATTACCATTTGCATAAATAAAAAAAAAAGATTTATTAATCTATTGGAGGCAAGTATGAGTGAAAAAGATATTTTGAAAAAATTATATGATAGTGTTTTAGGGGGCGTGGAGGACAGCGCGGCGGAGGCAGCCCAGGAAGCCCTGGATGCAGGCATCACTCCATTGAAAGCGATCGATGATGGTATGTCGCCGGCGATCAAAGAAGTAGGCGAACGCTTCGGCCTCGGGGAGATGTTCCTCCCGGAAATGGTTTCCAGCGCTGATGCCATGGAAGCCGCCCTGGCTATTCTCGAACCGCATTTTGAAGGGGATGAGGGTGAATCAAAAGGCAAAGTCTTAATTGCCACAGTGCAGGGTGATATTCACGATATCGGCAAGAATATCGTGACTGCCCTCTTAAAGGTGAATGGTTTCGATGTCATCGATATTGGTCGGGATATTGCTTCAACGGATATTGTCGATAAGTCTCTAGAACTTGGTGCTGAGGTCATTGGTCTCTCAGGCTTACTGACCACAAGTCTGCCCATGATGCGTGACATCATTCAGATGCTTGATGATGATGGTGTTCGTGACCAGGTCAAAGTCATCATCGGTGGGGGACCCACCAGTCAGGATTATGCAGATGAGATCGGCGCGGATGGATATGGTGAAACTGCTTATAACGCGGTTGAACTTTGCACCCAATTATTGGCTAAATAAAACAGAGAGGAAAAATTCTCTTCTAAAGGAAGAATACTATGCCAGGACTACATTTTGATATGATTGAACGAGTTGACCAGGGTCCCCGCGTGCGGGAACCGGAATTCGATAAAACGATCTTTCCCAGAGTTAAAGAATTAGCTGAAAAATATGACATCAAGTATGATCCTGCCAATCCGGTTCCGGATGATGATGCCATGGCTGACCGCCTCTTCGCAGCCGGTATGGAATACGCGGTTGAGAAAGGTCTGTGGGTTTTAGATACCCAGAAAGTGGTCAAATTTTCTGAAGCAGAGATCTGGCGCTACCTGGATAATTTCCATACGCCTTTGACTTTTGGATATGGTAAAGATCAGGTCACACTCTATCCCCGCAAACCGGAAAGCGATGTCCGTCCCCTGGTGATCGGCGGCGCAGCTGGTTCCAGTATGACTGAAGGTGAGATCTATACCAAGCACATGATGAACTTCGCCCTCGAACCCACCAATGACATGATCGCCAACGGCAACCCGGCCTGGATCGAGGGACGAGAGATCAGGCCATTCTCTCCCAATGAGGTACACGGAGCCATCCAGGAAGTAGGTTGGATCCGGGAAGCTATCCGCCGAGCCGGACGCCCTGGAATGCCAATGTTCGTTGCTCCTGGCTGTGCGGCTTCAGCTCCTCCCGCGGTGGCCATCATAAATGAAGAGCGGGGACTCAGGAAAGGTGACTTCATGTACGCCGCTCTGCTGACCGAGCTGAAATCCGATTATGATCGCCTGATCAGAGCTGTTGCCGCTGTTGAGAACGGTGTAAACGTTGCTACGCTGTTGGCCCCGATGGTCGGCGGTTGGGCTGGATCACCAGAAGGCGCAGCCATCTGCGGTGCGGCAGAAACTTTCCTGGGTGCTATCTCCCACAGCTCCACAATCGTTGTCAATCACCCGGTGCATATGAGCTTGAAGAATGGGGCCACCACTCACCGGACTACTTTGTGGATTGAAAGTATTGTGGGTCAGGCATTCTCACGAAACTGCCGCTTCCCGATCGGGCAGAACGTTTTCCTGGATGCCAGAGCTGGAACGTACGAAGTGCTCTGGGAAGCTGCTGCGAACGCGATCGTAGCGGTTAGCAGCGGCCAGCACACCGGCCCAGGCCCATCCGGGATCACCGGCGGCGATGATGTGGATATGATCTCCGGGATCGAGCTGCGCATGCTGGGAGAGACCAGCCGAGCAGCCACCGGAATGACCCGCAAGAAAGCCAATGAGATCGTTGTCAAATGCCTGGAGAAATACGAGCCCTCCCTGGGCAATCCGCCCAAGGGCAAATCGCTTCAGGAACTGTATGACATTGAAAAACTAAAAGTCAAGGAAGAATGGTTAGCTAAGTTCGAAGAAGTCAAAGCTGAGTTGAAGAGCTGGGGTGTACCGTACAGGTACTAATCCAAAGAAACATAAATATGCCAGTTTTACTAATTGAGAAGGGCTATCTCCTTGCGAGAAACTCAAGTGCTGCAGAGATTCCAACCGGGTATATTCTTTTTGTGGATGACCTCATCACTTGTGTTTCTGGGGGGGAGGCTCCGGAGGAGATCCGGAACAAGGCCGACGAGATCATAGATACCACCGGGTAGATCGTTATGCCTGGGCTAGTCAATGCACATGTTCACCTTCAGCAGGCCCTGGTACGGGGGCTGGCGGACGATCGCGAGGTCTGGGATTGGGTTTTTAACGTAGCTTTTCCGATCTACAGCGAGATGAATAATGAAGAAGTATATCTTGCCACGATGGTTGGGACAAGAAGTGCGGAGTGGGATTGGCCGCTGCGCTGATGGGGATTGGCTATGGCGCTGGTGTCCCTCATCAAGCGGAGATCCATATCAGCCTTGATGCGAATGGAAATTTCACGATCCTGATCGGTGGAACAGATTAGGGGCAGGGTAATGCCACCGCATTGATGCAGATGGCGGCTTACGAATTGAACTGCCAGGTCGATGACCTGGAATTGGTATTGGGTGATTCCCTTGGTCAGGATGCCGGTTCCTGCGACGCGGCCAGGCAGATGACCTTTGTGGGTCGGGCCTCTGTGGCTGCTGCGCTGGAGCTGCGAGAGAAGATCCTGGAAGCAGCTCAAAAAGAACTTGGTTTACCTCTGAAGAATCTCGTCTTGGAGGGAAAAACAGTTCGTAATCTGGATACCGGAAAAATTCTACCTTTGACTGGTTTGGGAGAAATTAAAGGAGTTAGATTGGCGAATATCCCAGATAAAGAGGTCTTAATGCCAGGCATACCCTCCCATCTCTATACCACCGATGTGTAAATAGCCCTCGTAGAAGTTGATATATCGAAGGCCCAGGTAGAAGTTTTGAAAATACACAGCATCATTGACGCTGAAAAGGTGATCGATCAGCAGGGTATTGAAGGCCAGACTGAAGGCGGGATCATCCAGGGGCTTGGGTATGCCCTGTATGAGGAAACGCTAACCAGGGATGGAATCATCCAGAACACAGGATTTGCCACCTATATCCTGCCAACCAGCCAGGATGTGCCCAAGGAATTGATCACAACCTTCCTCGAGGAACCCAGTACACTGGGACCTTATGGCGCCAAAGGTATTGCGGAGATCGTCTTGGTGCCAACAGCTCCGGCAATTCTCAATGCAGTGACGGATGCAGTTGGAATTCGATATACAAAGATCCCCTTAACCGCGGAAGAAGTCCTTCTAGAAATTGCATAAATGAAATAAACTGATCTCATTTTGATGAATAAAAGAAGAAGTGTATAATAAGCAAACATTCAAAACATACCAGGATACGTTATGAAACTATTTCAAGAATATCTTAAACCCCATACTATAGATGAAGCCTTACAGTATCTATCTGAGGCAGAGGGAAGTAAAGCTGTTGTGTCAGGTGGAACTGACCTTTTATTGGATATCAAACAAGGCCGACATGACCCGGTCGATCAAATGATCGATGTTTCTGGCATAAAGGAAATGGCTGATATTTCCCAATCAGATGATTTTATTGAAATTGGGGCAGCTGTCACGCATAAACAGATCATCCAAAATCCTATACTCAAAGAAAATGCCCAATGTGTTGTGGAGGGCTGTGGATTGATCGGCGGACCCCAGGTGCGCAATGTGGCTACTATTGGCGGCAATGTTTCCCATGCCCTTCCAGCGGGGGATGGCACGATTTCCCTCCTGGCACTGGACACGGAAGTTCAGATCGCTTCCAAGTCTGGGATCTCCTGGCTGCCGCTGATCGAGATATTTGCCGGCCCCGGTAAGGTTTTCTTCGATCGCTCGGAAGCCATTGTAGCTGGTTTCAGGTTCAAAGCCAAAGGAGACCGGGAAGGATCTGCTTTTCACCGGGTGATGCGTCCTCAAGGTGTGGCGATCGCCATCCTGAATATGGCGGCCTGGGTGAAATTGGATGAAAATGGAAACCTTGCGACAGTCCGGATCTCCTGCGGTCCAGCTGGACCTAAACCTTTCAGGGCTTTGAAAACCGAAGAATATCTGGCCGGCAAAACCTGGAGCGAAGACGTTTTACAGAAAGCCGTGGAAATCTTAGCGGAGGAAGTCAGATTAAGAACGAGCAAACATCGTGCGACCAAAGAATATCGACATCAACTTTTACCGGTACTGCTCCGGAAGGTAATGGATACAGCCGTTGAGAGGGCAGGGCTGTAAACAGCCTCGAGAGGAGATTAATTATGAATACATTAAATTTCACTGTAAATGATCAGAAACATACCCTGGAGATCGAAGCCGACGAAATGCTGGCTGATGTTCTCCGCTATCGATTAGGTTTAACGGGTACCAAGATCAGCTGTGGCGAAGCGGAATGCGGCGTTTGCACTGTTCTGGTAGACGGCGAGCCGATCTTATCCTGCAACTACCCTGCGCTGAAAGCTGAAGGCAAACAAGTTACGACGATTGAGGGTTTGGCTGAGGGTGAAGAACTTCATCCGCTGCAGGAAGCCTTTGTGAAACACGGCGCGGTGCAGTGTGGGTTCTGTACTCCGGGCCAGATCATGACTGCGACGGCCTTGTTGAATGAGAATCCCAATCCAACGGATGGGGATATTGAATATGCCTTGAATGACACACTTTGCCGCTGCGGTACTTATCCGATGATCACCAATGCCATCCATGCCGCCGCAGACAAGATTAACGACGGCAAAGACATCGAATATCCTGAATTTGATTTTGGCGGTGGTTTGGAAGTTGTCGGCCAGGTAGTCCCCCGTCCTGAAGCGAAGGAAAAAGTGACAGGGGAAGCAGTCTACACAGATGATATCAATTTCCCGGATATGCTTCATGGTGCGACATTAAGGGCCGGCATTCCCCACGGTACAGTGAAGAAATTGGACATCTCAAAAGCCAAAGCTCTTCCCGGGGTCCACGCTGTATTGACTGCGGATGACATTCCTGGCAGAGTCAATCATGGATTGATCATTCAGGATTGGCCAGCTCTGATCGGTGTTGGCCAGGACGCCCGTTATGTTGGAGATGCTATTGCCATTGTGGCTGCCGACACGCTGGATATCGCCAGGCAGGCGTTGGATCTGATTGATTTTGAGATCGAACCACTTCCCATGGTAACCAATGCTGTGGACGCCAAAGCAGTTGATGCACCTCTGGTTCATGAAAGTGGAAATTTGCTTAAACACATCAAGGTCAATAAAGGAGATATTGAAAAGGGCTTTAAAGATGCGGATGTGATCTTTGAGGATACTTATTTCACTCCCGCATATGATCATGCCTTTATGGAACCTGAATGCAGCATTGGCCGGCCAGTGGAAGATGGAAAGATCGAGGTATATGTCGGCTCGCAGATCCCTTATTCGGATCGAGATCAGGTAGCGGACGCACTGGGCTTGCCCTATGACAAGGTCCGTGTTCGAAGCCCGTTGGTAGGTGGTGGTTTTGGCGGGAAAGAGGATATTGTGGGACAGATCCATGCCGCAATGCTAGCCCAAGCCACCGGTAAACCAGTCAAGATCCTTTACGACCGCCATGAAAGCCTGCTGGTCCACCCTAAACGTCATGCCACGCAGATCAATGTCAAACTTGGTTTGAAGAAAGATGGTACGCTCACGGCTGCCCAAACAGAACTTTACGGGGATACCGGAGCATATGCTTCTCTTGGAGCCAAGGTTATGGGAAGGGCGACGACCCATTCAACAGGCCCTTATATTGTCCCCAATGTGAAGATCGATTGTTATGCGATGTATACCAATAATCCCCCATCTGGTGCTTTTCGCGGCTTTGGCGCTTTCCAGGCAGCCTTCGCGATCGAATGCCTGATGGATCAGGTAGCAGAGGGTTTGGGTATCGAGCGAGTCGAACTGAGAAGGAAGAATGCACTCAGAACTGGTTCTATCACCAATACCGGTCAGCACCTTACTGAAAGTGTGGGCCTATTGGAATGCATTGAGAAGGCTGAGAAAGATATGTTGGCCTACACAGGAGGCGAGGATCCCTTTGTGGCCAGAGAGGTTGAAGGTGAACCCAATAAACGCACAGCCTGGGGCTTTGCGGTTACTTTTAAGAATACTGGCCTGGGTGAAGGGGCTCCTGATAATGCGTCTGCAGAGATTGAATTGCTGGAAGATGGGGTTGTTGAAACCCGAATTTCCTCCGCGGAAATTGGTCAGGGCCTGGTGACTGTGCTGCAGATGATCACTGCAGAGGAATTAAGCCTCCCGCTTGATCAGGTGAGAGTATACCTCTCGGATACAGATCTAACGCCAGATGGCGGCCCAACCACAGGTTCGCGCCAGACCTATATCTCCGGGAATGCTGCCAAATTTGCAGCGAAGACCTTGAGAGATGCGATGATGTCCACCCTGTCTGAGAAGTTCAATCAGCCGCCGGACAAGATCTCCATAGAAAAAGGTGTGGTAAAAGCCAACGGTCAGGTAATGACCTTTGCGGAAGT
>Ga0180430_10000869_pt1 | contig 31503 bp, 31 predicted proteins | sample SS_ome_9_FD_132999 | JGI IMG/M metagenome (GOLD analysis project Ga0180430, IMG submission 132999) | Hypersaline lake sediment archaeal communities from the Salton Sea, California, USA - SS_1_S_2 metaG | ecosystem: Environmental > Aquatic > Non-marine Saline and Alkaline > Hypersaline >... | reverse complement strand
TTTAACTCTTCATCATCAGTGATCCTGACCAACAAGGAAGGAGAGTCCAGCACTTCACTTTCAAGGAGCACTGCTTCTGCCGCCGAGGTCAGTAAATGATCGGCAACTAGTTCTCTGAAATCGTCATGGACAATTATTAGGATCACCGAGCTTTATTTTCACTCCCGCAATTCAACCAGCGTGGCATCGTCTGACGAGGTTCGGTTCTCGCTCGCCGCTGGCTTCTCGCCATCAGGATAATCCACCCGGGTATGATAGGTTCCCTTCAAAGTAGTAGTAAAGGAATCAATGATTACCTTTAGATCCCTCAAGGTCAATTCTGTGTTATTTAATTGCCCCAAAGCCACCCTTCTATCAACCATGTCCTTGATCAAAGTCCGCAGCGCTTCATCTGTCTCCGGATTCTGAGACCGCACATAAGCCTCACATCCATCTGCTAACATTACCAGCGCAGTTTCCACTGATTGGGGTCGGGGCCCGGGATATCGGAATTTGGATTTGTCGATCTGGCTTTCATCGCCATTTGCAATTTCCAGCGCTTTGCCATATTGGTAGCGTGTAATCAATGTGCCATGGTGTTCTGGAATAAATCCCCGAATGCGTGTGGGAAGGCGATATTTTTTCGCCAATTCAAGTCCATAATGGACATGATCAATAATCATCTCGGCGCTATCTTCAGGAGCCATATCATCATGGGTATTTAATTGATTGGAACCCTGGTTTTCAATAAAAAACAGGGGGCTCTTCATCTTGCCAATATCATGATATAAGGCGCCAACTCTGGCCAACATGCTGTTTGCCTGAATGCGTTCTGCCGCCTGCTCAGCGAGATTTGCCACCTGAAGAGTATGTTGATAGGTACCAGGAATTTCCCGAAGCAAACGCTGCAGCAGGGGATGATCCGGGCGCGATAACTCTACCAACTGTAATGTAGTTGTGAGATCTAATAATGGAGCCAGAGCATATTCCAACAAGACAGTCAAAATGGCTGAGGCAACGCCGTAAAACACAGAAGCACCAATTAAAGTTGCCAGACCTGTAATATCTGTCGCAGGGTCGATGATCCGGTATGCAACCAGAATCACAGAACCAGTTACAGCGATAATACCCGCAACTGAGGCATAAGCGGATAATCGTTGAGGACGCCTTAAGATCAACAGTCCCATCAATCCACCCATGCTATAGTAGAGGGTCAGATCCAAGGAGTGCGGCATCCCATAAGCAGCCAGAATAGCCAAAGGAATGGTAGTGAAAAGGGCTGTCCGCCGGTCAATCAAGGCTGCAACAAGCAGTGAATAAGCTGCCATCGGGAATAAATAAGGGATCACCAAATGACCCGGGGATACATATCGAGATAGACCAAGGAAGATCAGGAACAGGACCATCAGGACGATTAATTTTTTCGTATTTCTCAATATATAAGAATGCGAAAGGAAATACAGAATGATCAAGACAGCACACAAGACAACCACTGCCAGGGTACCTGCCTGATTCTGCCATCCGGAGAATGTAGTTAACAGTCCGACCTCTTGCAAAGCCTCAATATCTTCCGCCTGAACGATCTCTCCCCGGCGGATAATCGTTTCTCCGGCTACGATGGTTCTGGTAATCGGTGCGATATTCTGAATCGCTTCTTGTCGGGCAGCTTCTGTTCCTTCTTCACTGTAAACACTATTCGGCGCTACAAAGGCAGAAGCTAATTCTACAACCAGCTTTACCTGGTCTTCTGAAAGGGACAAACTGACCAAGGATGGCAGCTGCTGTCGGGATTCTTCCAGATCTACTTCCCTTATGGGAGTGCGCATTACCTGCTCCAGGATGACCACAGATTCCTGTCTCACCGTTTGCCAACGTACATCACTGAGCTCCAGGATCTGTTCGGCAGTATCCTGGGAGATATATATACCATCCAAGGCAGCCAGATCTGTGAATTTCTGTTCCAGGCTGGCGAATTGGTCATTTCTGACCACATCAATGAATGCCAAGGCGTCTTTAAGGTGATTCAGTTGTTCGCGGGCAATGGCAGAATTCTGCCGAGTATAGATAGGGGCTACCCCCTGAGCCACTTCCTGCTGCAATTCTTCTGTTAACACCTGGCTCTGATAAGTCACCGCATACGGTGACATCACGTCCTGGGAGGCGACGCTACCTTCGGATACAAGCACAGTGGAAAGGGCGCCAGTTAGTGACCAGTTGATCAGCCACCAGATACCGCCCATACACAGTATTAAAACTAGTGTTAATATTGCAACTCTGATCAGGGATGGTTTTAGTGTTTTATCATTCATAAATTAGGAGAGAAATTTGTGCTTTTTATCTGCGAATAACAGACTTGTTCCCAGGAGTTTGGTTTTACTCATCACCCAGTAATTCCCGGACGAATTGATTGGCTTGTTTCCCATCTGCTTTACCGCGAATTTTTGGCATTAAAGCACCCATTACTTTTCCGATATCAGCCATTGAACTGGCACCAGATTCCTGAATGGCTTCCTGAACCAGAGCCTTCAATTCTTCAGCGCTTAATTGCTGAGGAAGGAATTCACTGAGGATATTTATCTCTTGCTCAGCCTTATCAATCAAATCCGGTCGATTTGCCTGTTTGGCACTCTCGATGGTTTCCTGGCGAGCTTTCACTTCCTTTTGAACCAAGTTCAAGACCAAATCTTCAGCCAGATCTTCCCGGGCTTCTACTTCAGCGTTCTTAATCGAGGCCAGGGTCATCCGCAGCGTAGTTTTCCGCTGGACTTCACCTGATTTTAATGCCTCCGTCAATGCATCTCGTAATTGTTTTTTTATACTCATATATTAATTATACCCTTTTCAATCCTTTAGCCCATGGGATGCTTCATTTTTGCTCCACCAAGTACGTGCATGTGGATATGGGGAATTTCCTGGTGAGCGTCCGGACCATTATTGATGATCAGACGGTAACCGGTCTCAGCAATACCTGCTTCTTCAGCGGCAGCTTTTGCGCCGGAAAACAACTTTCCCAGGATGATTTCGTCGATATCGACCATCTCGCGGACAGATGGGATGTGTTTATTCGGAATTACTAATAAATGCACCGGGGCTGAGGGGTTTATATCCTTAAACACTGTGATCACCTCATCCTGAAAAACGATCTCACTCGGAATTTCCTTCTTGACGATCTTGCAGAACAAACAATCAGTCATGAAAACCTCCTATTTTAGATCCAGGATTTCCCCCAGGACTCCATCTTTGACAACTTCAGTGATTTTAATCCTGGAGAAGGTATTCCATACCTCCTGGGGGGCAATGGCTTCAACACGAAGATAATTATCTGTTAAACCGATGGCTTTCTGTGTTTTTTCATCTACTTGTTCCCAAAGTACTTCCAGCTCCGATCCCAAGAATTTCCGACGATAGATTTCCCCAGAGTTATTAAGAAGTCCCCTGAACTCAGCACTCCGTTTCTTCCTGATTGGATGTGGGATCTGATCTGGGTAATCAGCTGCTGGGGTATCTTCTCGGGCAGAATAACTAAATACATGCCCGGAGGCAAAACCGATCTGGCGGACGAAATCATAACTTTCTTTGAATTCATCCTCAGTTTCACCTGGAAAGCCCACAAGGATATCCGTTGTCAGTGCGATTTCAGGCACGGTGGAGCGAATATTTTCCACCAATACCGCATATCGAGCTGGATTGATCGCCCTCGCCATTCGCCTTAATGTAACAGCTGAGCCGGACTGGAGAGGGAGGTGCAAATGGCGGGCGACTCTCTCATTCTTCAAAAGTTCGATCAACGAGGAGTCAACATCCCAGGGCTCGATGGAAGACAATCGCAACCGGGGAACATCAGTTTCTTTCAATATAAGCTGGACCAAGTCATGAAGGCCCTGAACAGAGTTGAAGTCTTTTCCCCACGAACCTAGTTGAACTCCCGTCAGAACAACTTCCTTAAACCCGGCTTGAACAGCGGCATTAATTTCCTTTAATACAATTTCAGGCGACTCACTCTTTGAATCACCCCGGGCCACAGTAGTTATACAAAAAGTACAGTGATGACGGCAGCCATCTTGGGCCTTAATGAAAGCCCGAGTCCGGAGGCGACTTCCGGGGATATTTACACGCTGGAGAGGTTCCTGGTCAATTTCTACAGGATCCAAACTGAGCAGATCAGAAACCAAGTGGCCTTTCTCCGCATTGGTAACGATCCTGGTTACACCTGGCAGATCCAGAGCTTGTTCAGGATAGAGCTCACTCCAACAGCCGGTTGAGATTATATCCTTCACTCCACTGCGGGCTATACGACGGATTACTTTACGCGAGTCCGCCGCGGCGGCAGATGTCACTGTGCAGGTGTTGACCACTGCCAGATCCGCGTTAGCCGGATCTCCAACGAGGTTGTGCCCAGCGGCTTTAAACTGTCTGGCAAGAATCTCGATCTCACTTTGATTCAAGCGACAACCGATCATATCAAGATATATTTTCATATTTGGAAACCACGAGACACCTTAAATATTTCTCAAGGATTTGTCACCATTAAATTATCAAACCAAATATCAACACCAGGTATATCGAAGGAACCTACGATCAGGCCGATATCTCCATCAATAAACGTGCTGTCATATGCTTCAGCGATCAACTCACCATTGACAATCAATACCAGCCGAGGACCATCGCAGATCACCTGAATATGATTAGCGCTCATTCCAGTGTGAATAAAATCCGACTGATACATCTGGGGAGGATTCAGCAGTTTTTGTTCTCCACCTTCTACGATCCCTATTCCGTAGTAACCATCACTGCTGATGATCAGGAAATAGAAGTTTTCTGTATTCTGGTAGCGACATAATACTCCGTAATCATTGTCATCCGGGCCAGTATTCTTTCCAGCATCTACTTCGATCCGGACATTCATAAAGTAAAGACCAGGGTTGGACCAATAATCTGCATTTGTGGAATTTACCAGGATCCGGTATCTGTCATTTTCATAATCAGTAACCCCTTCTTGGGTTCTGACCTTATCCCATCCACTGGAAGGGTCTGAAAAACCATCTTGAAACAGTAAATCCCCAGAGTTAAGGGGGTATTCACCAAATATCTTAGAAACCTGGGAAATATTGCAAGCCAGGGATATCAACGCCGTTAAGGTGAAAGCAAATAACAGCCTGAACCTTTTTTTCATAGAGTCTCCCAACTTTATCTACTGATAATTAGATAACAAACGCTCGGCTCGATCGGACAGGGCTGGATTGTCCGAATATATTAGCACCTGCTGCAAATGGTAAACAGCACGTTCGATATCATCGAAAGCCGAATAATATATACCTAAGTGATAATGGGCTGGCGCATAGGCCGGGTTTGATTCCAGGGCCATTTGGAAGAACTTCACCGCATTTAGATTATCATCCAGCGCTAAAAGTACCTGCCCCATGATATCGAGTCCACTTTCATCGGAAGGATTGAACTGCACAGCAATCCGGCTTGCTGGCAAACCAATTTCTTTTATTTGATAGTCATAGTTTACACAGAATTCAGCCAATTGATTGTAATACTTGCCATCCAGAGGATCAAGTTCAACTGCTTCCTGATATTTCTCAAGAGCTGCACTCAACTCACCAAGAGCGGCCAGTGATTTACCTGTTTCTACGCGGACATCAGCATTAGTGGGCCAGAGATCCTCCACAACACTAAAATAGTCGAGGGCTGTTTTATGAGAACCACGACGCTGCCAATACAATCCCAAGAAGAGATTTGCCAGAGGAGAGTCCTCATTCAATGCCAAACCGGTCTCGAGAGCATCCAGAATGTCTTCATCAGGCTCTTCCAGATGTTGAAGAGCTTCGCCGAGATACAACCAGGCTTCCTGATAATCCGGGCGCAGGGAAGTCGCTCTATCAAATGAAAAGGCTGCCAGGTTCCATTGATTGATTGCTGCCAAGGCCTGCCCGGCGGTGACATATTGATAAGCCGGTTCCTCAGATAATGCGCCCCTGATTGCTGAGGCAATACCCTCAACTTCCGGGTATTCCTCTCGTACCTGATCCAGGTACGGCAGTGATTTTGGAGGAGTATCCGCTGCAATTAATAGTCCAAAATGGTAGATCAGCTCAGGTGTACTTCCATCCTCTGATTTAGTCAGGTATGTATGCCAGACCTCAATTGCCCGGGAAATATCACCATTTCTTTCATAAAGGAAAGCCAATTCTTCCAGCGCCTCAGAGGATTCTTCAAGGCTTTGCCAGGTCTCAGCTGCCATTTCCTCTTCCCCAAGCTGCAGGTACGTCTGACCTAATTTAATCTGTCCTTCTATTGATAGATCTTTTTTCAGGAGTGCCTTTTCATAAGCGATTTTTGCCATTGGGTAGTCATTTCCAATAAAAGCGGCATTACCAGCGCTTTCCAGGAGTGAGGTCCACCAAGGGTTTTCTTCAGCCAGGTCAACCAAAATTTCAGCCCCGGTTGAATAGTCCTCGGCCGCGAAGGCAAGCCTCAATTTCCGCGTATTTTCGGTTACACTAATAGCAGATGGTGAAAAACCGATTAGAGAACCAATCAGGATCAACACAACAAACCGAAGGGCAATTTTCAGGCGATCATTCATACCTGAGATTATATTGTATTTACTACTGAAATGAAACCGCAGGACCAGGAGTCGGGGAAAAAGGTATAATCAGTTTACTCCCAATATTCTGAACCAGATAAGGAGCCAAATTGGATTTTGGATTGTCAGAAGAGCATCAAATGGTGCAGCGGATGGTCCGGGATTTTGCGGCCAAGGAAGTCCTTCCAACTATTCAAGAACAGGACCGAATTGGTGGTATGGCGCCATTTATCATTCCAAGGATGGCCGAGTTGGGTATCTTGGGAATCACCATCCCGGTAAAATATGGCGGGCAAGGGATGGACTACATCTCCCTTGGTTTAGTTAGTGAAGAACTTGAGTTTATTGACACCTCTCTACGGGTTGTGATCTCTGTCCATAACGGTTTGACTTGCTTAACTCTTCTCCAATGGGGGAACGAAGATCAAAAAGAGCAATACCTGGTACCCCTGGCACAGGGAAAGAAGGTTGGCTGCGGCGCCTTTACTGAGCCAGGCGCAGGGACTGATTTCGCCCATATCCAATCCACTGGTAAAAAAGATGGTCAGGACTACATCCTCAACGGAGAGAAGATGTGGATATCCCTGGCTTCGGTTGCCGATTATGCTATTGTCACCGTAAGAACAGATCAAAAAATTGATCCAGGGTACCGGGGATTATCAACCTTCCTCGTGGACCTGGAGTCTCCGGGGATCACTCGGGGGGATATTCACGGTAAACTCGGCGTCCGCGCAGGATCCACCGGCTGGATAAACTTCCAGGATGTCCGCGTTCCCACTGAGAACATGCTGGGAGAAGAAGGTGAAGGATTCAAGGTAACGATGTCCGCCTTTGACAGTGGGCGTTATACAGTGGCAGCCGGTGCCACCGGATTGATTCGAGCAGCCCTGGAAGCCAGCAAATCCTATGCGGAGGAAAGAAATGCCTTTGGCGGAAAGATCAGCGATTTCCAGCTCATTCAAGCCAAAATCGCCAGGATGGCTCTGGATTATCAGGCTGCCCGCCTGTTATATCTTAACGCCGGATGGTTAAAGAACCAGGGTACCCGTAACACCCGTGAAACATCAGCTGCCAAGTGGTATGCCACGGATGCGTCCTTTCGAGCTGCATCCGAAGCGGTTCAGATCCACGGAGCGTACGGCTTCAGCGATGAATATCCTGTCGAGCGTTTTATGCGCAATGCCAAAGGCGCTATGATCTATGAAGGAAGCAATGAGATCCAATCCCTAATTCAAGCGGATTATGCCCTGGGTAAACGCAGGGATAAAAAAATCCGCCGCGAGCTGCCGCCCTATGATCACCAAACCTGGACCTTTGATCCAGGATAATAAAATGATCCACTTTTTAATCATAAGGAGGGTAACAGTGTGAAAATTATTGTCTGCGTTAAGCAGGTCCCAGATACAGCAGCCACCATGACTGTTGATAACGGGGCCATCAGTTGGGGAGATGCGCCGCTCATTATCAACCCATGGGATGAGTTCGCTGTGGAAGCCGCCCTGAACCTGGCAGCAGACCAGGGAGGAGAAGTCGTCGCTCTCTGTCTCGGCAAGGAAGGGGAAACCGAAGCCATCAAACATGCCCTGGCTATGGGCGCAGATAGCGCTGTGATGGTTTCTGATCCGGCGTTGAAAGGAGCCGATAATGTGGCTGCATCGAAAGTTCTAGCAGCCGCGATCCAAAAGATCGGTGATGCAGATCTGGTTCTATTCGGACAGCAATCGGTTGATACAGATACTGGCCTACTCCCCGTCCAAACAGCCAGATTGCTTAAATGGCCCTCCCTCACCCTGGTATCGAAATTTGAATCCGTAAATCCTGGCGATAGCAAAATCCAGGTCCTGCGCTCAATGGAAGAAGCTGTTCAGGTTGTGGACAGTGCCCTCCCTGCTGTTGTTAGCGTTACCAAAGATTATGGTGAACCGCGCTACCCATCGTTTATGGGTATCCGGAAAGCCTCCAAAGCTGAATTCCCCATCTGGTCATTGGCTGATCTGGAGATTGAAACACCTCCTTCCTCGATAGGCTGGCCGGAAGTAACTGAACCTGTTCAGAAAGAAATTTTGACCGAGATCATTGAGGGTGATACACCGGAAGAGAAAGCAAAATCCCTCGTAGAAAAACTTATCGCCGAGAAGGTGCTCTAATGACAAAAAAAATACTTGCCTACATAGATCATTTTCACGGAAAAGCCCAGCCTTCTTCGTGGGAATGCCTTGGACTAGCAGGTGCAATCACTAATGATTTGGGTGGAGAAATATCCGCCCTGGTTCTGGGAGAAGGAGTAAATGGACTGGCTGAGACAGCGTTTCATTACGGCGCGGATCAAGTGCTCCTGGCTGACAGCCCGATCCTGAAAGATTTCCGACCCGAACCCCTGGCAGATATGGTTGCCATGGCGGCCAAAGAATATCAACCGGACCTTATCATTTTCCCAACCACATCACGGGGCAGGACCCTTGCTGGTATGGCTGCTGTGGACCTTGATACAGGCGTGATGGTAGATGTGATTGCCCTAGATTGGACAGGAGGTGAAATTACTGCCACCCGACCGATCTATGCCGGAAAACTCCTGGCTAAACTTACCTGTGGCACAACTCCCCAGATCGTTACTCTGAGAACGAGAGCGTTTGACAAACCAGAGCCTGATACATCTCGATCCGGTTCAATCACAACTCTGGATGTGGGTGTTGATGCGGCCGGGGTAGCAACGTCAATTGCATCACTTCAGGAAAAAGGCGGCGGAGTGAGTTTAAGCGACGCCAACGTGATTGTCTCGGGCGGCCGTGGTGTTGCCCTTAACTCAGCCCTTGAACCACCCGGAGATCTGGATGAAGAAGCTGCTGAGGTCTGGAAAGCTGAACAGGGATTTGCCCTGGTTCAAGGACTTGCTGATGTGCTTGGTGCTGCAGTTGGCGCCAGCCGAGCTGCGGTAGATGCCAAATACATCGAATATGACCATCAGGTTGGCCAAACCGGCAAGGTGGTATCGCCCGACCTGTATATTGCTTGCGGTGTTTCGGGTGCAATCCAGCACCTGGCTGGAATGCGGAGCAGCAAAGTAATTGTGGCCATAAACAAGGATCCTGACGCACCTATTTTCAATTTTGCCCGATTTGGAGTAGTTGGAGACATGCATGCTATCTTGCCTCCACTGACAGAAGCATTGAAGGAATATCTGGCAGGATAAGGAAGTTGGGCTAAAGAGCATCAGGATACGGTTTCCTCGAAGGAAATCGTATCCTGATTTATTTAAAACAAAGGGACATAGTCCTTTGAAAGGACTATGTCCCTTTGATTATTCAGGAATTTCATTTATTCAGATCTTGAAGGCATCATCAAAACGCAGCGATTAGTACTGCCGACAATACGCTCGGAGTCGGCGCCCATGATCATACGATCAAAGGTACCCCTCCCATTGGATGTCAACAAAATCAAACCGTAATCACCCTCTTCTGCTGTTTCCACAATTGTAGTAGCCGGTCGGGATCCTTTAACAATAATATCCACTTTAATGCCATCTTTCTCCAAACCACGTGCAACAGCCTCAAGGAAGTTTGTCATTTTGGCTTCTGCCTCAGCACGTAAGTTTTCCACAACATCGGCCGGAGCACGGTAGTTCTCCGTTTCCGGGATTTGAGGGACTGAAATCAATGTGATATCACTGCCATAAACTTGGGCCATAGTCCGGGCATAGGGCAATACTTTTTCTGCCTTTATAGATCCATCCAGCGCTACCAGCATCTTTTCTGGTTTTCTTCCCAGATCTTTGGGCTGTTCACCTTGCACCAGGTAAACCGGAATGTCCAGGTTCATCATCAACTTGGATGACACTCCCCCACTCATCCAGTGTTTTTCACCAGATTTTCCACGGGTAGTTGTAACCACCAGATCTATTCCAGCTGATTCTACAAAAGCTTTAGTGACTTCTGCGATCGAGCCTAACCTGACTGCTTTATCAACTTCAAAACCGTCTGCTTTCAGCTGTTCAATCAAGCTGTCAAGATAGATCTCCCGCGCAGCCCGGTCAGCGTTAAACTGCTCCTGGGGACCGTGTGAATAGGATTTCACTCCTGAGAGCAAGGTCATAGAAGCACCGGTTTCCTGGCAGATCCTCTTAGCTGCGGGTAACGCCTGGGCAGCATAAACTGATCCATCCAACAAGACGGCAATCTTTTTAATTGTTTTGTGTTCAGTACGCCAATGGCTCCGCTCAATGGGTTCCGGGTCCCAAGTGATCTCCGGGGCAGGTCCGGACGACCCAACTGCTACTGCAGCCGGTGCCATCTGACCAAAACCAAAACCTGCCAAGAGAGCGGTATCCAAACCACCAAGGTAATCCAGGATCGGATCCGGTTCTCCCAAAATGGACCTTGAAAAACTAAAACCGATATACAAGATTGGTATGAAAATCAAATAGGTCCAGGCACCTTCCAGGAATCGTTCTTCGAATATTATTGCAGTTGCCCCTGTTGTGAGAATTGCCGCGATAGTCGTACCAGGAATCAGCAGAGCTTTGCCCCAGGTAAACTCTTCCCGGGCTTGCCTAATCAAGCGCTTAGTTACCGCCCACCCTGTCATGCTCAATAAGATAAAGACGCCAGCAGCGTAAATCGCCAGATAGGTCTCTTCATCGGTTCCGACAAATAAAAAGGCTATACTGACAATAGCCACTTCCAGCCAAACCGGTTTATCAGCTACGTCAAACTCATTTTGCTGACCCAGGTTAGGTGGAATATAGTTACGTTTCTTAAGGCCGAGGGCCAAATTCTGCAACCCTTGGGCGCTGGCAGCCGAAGCTGACATTAATACTGCGATACCAACGATTGTCCCCAGATAAGGCAAGGGTGAAGGAAGCAGAACATCCATAGTCTGAGTGAATACGGATACATCATGATTGGTTGGATTTGAAATTTCCAGAATTGCTGGACCGACGATTAGCATAGTTGCCACAGTGGTTCCCATAATGATCAGCAGACTGTTAAAAGCTCGTCGACTGCGAACTTCATCTGAGCCTTCATAGGCTGCAACAAGGTTGGCAAATACCTCAATGCCGGTCATAACCGCCAGGATCCGAACATATCCTGCTAATGTGAAATGGAAATATTCGCCACTGAACGCTGCCAGGTTAAAGTCCGGTAGGTGAAAACCCCGTTGCCAGAGTGTGGCTCCGATCATAACCCATAATAAAACCAGTACTCCTGCTGTTGCTGGGCCAAAAGTGCGGGCAGCTACTTTAGGCCCACGATTGACCAACCAGCCCGTAAGGATACTGAGAGCGATAGCCACGAAAGTACGGTACTGAATACCGAAAATCGCCTCGTTCAGTACTGGTAAACGATCAGCAATAAATGTGACCATGGCTGCCATACTGACCAGAAAAGTGAGGGTATACTCCACAAAGGTAATGGCCGCGTTGACCTTTACCGCCCAGCTGCCAAACTCCTCTTCACTTAATCCACTGCCGCCGCTGCCATCGGTAACCCAGCGCATCACCAACCGATACATGGCAGAAACTACCATGATGGTAATGATCACCAACCAAAGCGAAGCACCAAAAGTGACTTTTGCGACACCTGCAACGACAATTAATCTCAGAAAGGGCCCAAAAACGTATAAAGGGGAGGTGGCGGGATCACCGCCGCCGGCCAGGGCGCCTTCAAAAGCATTATTTAGTTTATTAGATACTTTTACAGCCATACCATTCTTCCTTTTTAACCCATTTACATAAAAATCGGAAGTGCCCACGGATATCCCCAGCGCACTTCCTCAAAGTCACGATCAAAAAAAATAGCAAGGATTAACCCTGCTATCCATCAACCAGACTTTATAATTATATCGTACTTCAATGCCCAGTCAAAGACCAACGGAAGGCATAATGAAACGGTTAAAAACCCTTTTTCTCCTTGACCCAGAAGTAACTTTCCTTAATCATGGATCCTTTGGAGCCACTCCTCGTCCTGTTCTGGAAAATTATCAGGACTGGCAATGCAGACTGGAGTATCAACCGGTACAATATCTTGTCCGGGAACTCCAGGGAAATTTTCGCACTGCTAGACAGAAACTGGCTTCCTATCTAAAGATTGATCCAGAAAACCTGGTATATGTCCCCAACGCCACTTTCGCTGTGAATGTGATTGCCAGATCTTTGGTTTTTCAGCCAGGAGACGAGCTATTAACCAGCAATCACGAGTATGGCGCTTGTGATAATATCTGGGATTTCCTAAGCCAGAAAAAGGGCTTGAAGGTCATTCACCAGGATATTCCTATTCCATTGCCCTCAAAAGAGGATATGATCGAAATCATCTGGGAAGGTGTATCAGAGAAAACCCGGTTGATCTTTCTGAGTCAGATAACTTCCCCCTCTGCGATCAGATTGCCCGTAGAGGAAATCTGTCAGCGAGCCAGGGAAGCTGGGATATTGATCCTGGTTGATGGAGCCCACGCTCCCGGGCAAATGGATCTGGATCTTAATCAATTGGGAGCAGATTTTTATACCGGGAACTGCCATAAGTGGATGATGGCGCCCAAAGGATCAGGTTTTCTCCATATCCGATCAGAACATCAGAGCCTGGTGGAACCGCTCATAGTCAGTTGGGGTTGGGGGGAGAATTGTCCCTATGAAAATGATTCCAGGCTCCAGTCTATACTGGAATGGTGGGGAACAAAGGACCCGGCGGCTTATTTCAGCACTCCATCTGCGATCGCCTTTCAACAGGAGCATCAGTGGGATAAGATCCGTGAAGAATGTCGTAACTTACTGGCCGGGGCCCTGCAAAGGATTGAGATTTTAACCGGATTGCAGTCAATTTATGGGGAAAACGAGAATAATTTCATCCAGATCGGCGCCGCGGAATGGCCCCGTGAATGGAATCCTGAAAACCTCCAAAGCTGGCTGTATGATAGGCACAAGATCGAAATACCCGTGATCCAATGGAAAGATCGCTGGTTGATCCGGCCGTCAGTTCAGGGATATAACAGCCAGGAAGATCTGGATTTGTTGGTTCAGGCGCTGGGAGAGTACAAAACCAAGGAACAATGATTGCTCGCGTTAAAAAACGGGCGACGCGACGCATCGCATCGCCTCTACATCAAAATATAGGATAGTATTTCTATTTCATTTTAAATATTTATAATGGAAGTGGGGGAAATATTATGAGTAAATACTCATCTGATCTACCAAAAAGGAAACCCTCTAAACGTCTGCCAGGATATGATTATTCCCAAGAAGGAGCATATTTCATTACGATCTGCACGCATAAGATGCATAATCTATTCGGAGTGATGGATAAGAACAGAGTGATATTAAATAATTTTGGAAAATTAGTTGAATCAGAATGGTACCGGACTGCAGAGTTAAGAGTTAATGTTGAGATCTATTCTGATGAGTTTATCATCATGCCTAACCATTTTCATGGAATCATTTGGATTCAATATGTAGGGGCGACCGGCTCGGTCGCCCGTGCAAATGCAACTGGCATCCAACCCAACTCCTGAGGATCAATAATTGGACAATTTAAATCTCAGGTAACAAGCAGAATAAACAAGCTTCGTGGAACACCTGGAAAATCAGTTTGGCAGAGAAATTATTATGATCGCATAATACGTAATATCAAGGAATATAATGATATCCGCAATTATATTCAATTGAATCCACTGCGTTGGATGGAAAAGAATAATGAAAATATATCGGGCGACTCAACGAGTCGCCCCTACAAATCAATTTATAAATCCATCACAATCACGGCAATTCGTATAATTCCACCAGCACACCGCCGGTGCTTTTTGGATGAATGAATGCTAGCTGGCGGCCATCATCCATCAAAACAGGTTCTTCATCGATCAATCTGACACTCTTTTCCTTTAATTCAGCCAGTTTGCCTTTGATATCGTCTGTTTCGATGCAAATATGATGTAAACCTGGTCCACGTTTGGCTAGGTATTTTGCCAACCCCGAATCTTCGGTGGTGGGTTGGACCAGTTCAATTTCACTTTCTCCTAGGGGTAGAAAAGCAATCTTCACTGCCATACTGGAGACAGTCTCTACATGGTCTAAGGTCAATCCCAGCTGATCCTGCCAAAAAGCAAGGGCTTGCTCTAAATCGGGAACTAAGACAGCAACATGGTTGAGGCGTTTTAGATCGGTCATAAATTTATTATAAACGATGAAACGGAAGGTCTGGATGTTCCAGGATCAGGAAGTGGATGATGGATTACAATAATCAAATATGAAACTTCCTTCTATCCTAGTTATCATATTGCTGCTCCTTTCAAGCTGCAGCAATAATCAAGATACATCTCTCTCTTTCGAAAACCATTACCCGATCGGAGAAATATCCATAATTAAAATTCAGATGAATAAAGGTCAGATCTTGGTTAAAAAAGCTGCCGTTGACCAGATCCTGATCAAGGGAATAACCCATCAGCCAGGAGATCTTACGATCACAAAAGACAAGGGAACACTATTTTTGGTGCATGAGGAATCAACCACTAGAGATCAGATCGAAATCCATCTACCAGGGGAGATCCTATTGGACATCCAGGCCTTTAATGTGAATATTGAACTGAATGGACTGATTGGATATGCAAATATCCGCAATACTGCCGGGGATATAAGCTTGAATGATTATAAGGGAGAAGCTTACCTATGGGCTGGTCGGGGAGATATCGAGGTAACCGGCGGTGAAGGAAAGGCAGTCGTAATCGGGGAACATGGTTCATTATCAGTATCGCAATTTTTCGGCCCCATCTCGATGACAACTATTATGGGAAATATCCAGTTCCGAGGAGCCGAAAATACCTCCGGAGATATTCTAATGGAAATTGACCACGGTTCTGTTCAGGCAGTATTACCTGAAAATACCAACTATCAAATTGCGATTGATACTGCAAGTGGGGATCTCGTTTGTCTCGGTGGAGACCTGCAGAGAACCATCACAGGTTGTACAGGATCTACCGGGAATGGCGTCGGATTTCTTAGAATACGTACAGTTAGCGGACGGATCGAATTTCAGATTCTTCCTTGATGAAGTTTATATTCGATGATGAGAGAAATGCCCTCCGCTTAAGATCCTGAATCGGGTTGACAGTGGGTTTTTTCTATGTTATATTTATTCACATATGTGATGTTATTTGGCACAAGTGTGAATAAATAGGAATCGGCCATGTCGAAATCAATGACACCGCGTGAACGTGTTCGAACAGCACTCAATCATCAAGAACCCGACCGCGTCCCAGTAGCCCTGGGAGGATCCGCGAACCATCTCACAGAACAACGATTTGAATTATTAGAGCAACATTTTAATACGGAGCGTATCCCGCGCCGTACCCTGGTTGGCTTCTATACCACTCCAGACTACAACCCGGTTCTGGATAAATTAGGGACAGATTTCCGGTATATCCATATTCGCCCACCAGCCAACTATATCTCAAACAGCTTGATCGGTGATTTTGAACAGTTCACAGATGAGTGGGGTCTGACCCATCGTATCATGGGCGGTTACTACGATATGCACGGCGCCCCATTAGGAGAAGACTTGACCAGGGATAAAATTGATAGTTTCCCCTGGCCAGACCCCTATGATCCGGTACGGTTGGAAGGGGTTCAAGAAGAGGTAGAAGACCTTTTTAATAACACTAACTATTCCATTGTCGCTCATCGCCCGGTTTATGGAAACCTGTGGGAGTTTGCCCGATTGATGGTTGGAATGGAAAACGCTTTGATGATGACAATCCTGGATCTGGACCTATTCGATTACCTCATCGGTAAAATCGCTGAAGTCCTGGACGGATTTTATGAGAGTTTCCTCGGAGTAGTTGGACCTTATGTGGATGTAGTAGAGATGGCAGAGGACCTTGGCACAAATTCTGGACCGATGTTTGATCCCTCAGTTTACACCAAAGTCATCAAACCCCGCCATAAAAGATCGATCGAAATGTACAAAAAACTGGCCCCAAACGCCAAAGTCATGCTTCATTGTGATGGTGCCATACGAAAGTTTATGCCAGATCTTATCGATGCCGGATTTGATATCCTCAATCCGATTGAAGGCCATCTACCCGGAATGGATCCTGTTGATCTAAAAAAGGATTTTGGCAATGAAATGACTTTTCAGGGTGGAGTTGACGTAAAAAATGTTCTCAATCACGGTACTATCGAGGATGTAAAGAAAGAAGTCCGACTGCGAATCGAACAAATGGCTGTTGGCGGAGGTTATGTACTCGCACCTGCCCATAATTTCAGTAATGATATCCCACTAGAGAATATGCTAGCTTTCTTCGAGGCCGGCCAGGATCTTGGTATTTATCCCTTATTATAAGGATTAAGTCTATGCTTTTAGCTGACCTCCGCAATGATGTCCTGAATGCTGCTCTTGCTCTCAAAAGGTATGGCTTAGTATGGATGGCTGGCGGGACTATCTGCGCCCGGGATCCAGAAAGCGGACGGGTAGTGGTCACACCCAGCGGCCTGCCTTATGAAGATCTGAGACCTACTGACATGATCGTGGTGGACCTAGATTGCAACGTCATCGAAGGATCTTATCGGCCATCCGTCGCCACTAATCTTTGGACTACAATCATTCGAACCCGCCCAGAGATTCACGCCGTCGTACACAGCCATTCCCCCTATGCAACGGCATTTTCAGTTGTTAATAAGCCGATACCGATCATCACAGAAACCATGGCAAACTGGTTTGGCCAGCCAATCCAAATCGCGCCATACGCCCACTTAGAGGATGATCATTTTGTAACAGCACCAGTGGAAGCCCTGGGAGATGGATTTGCTGTCATGTTAGGCCAGCATGGTGTGATCACTGTTGGTCGAAATTTACATCATGCCCTTGAAAGGGCGGTCACACTGGAAGAAGGGGCTAAAACCTATGCGATATCCTGTGATTTGGGCGATCCATTGGAATTCACATCAGAACAAGCTAGGCGGTCATTTGATTATTACCACAATCGTTACGGACAACTTAAGGAGTAAATTGTGCTTCAGTTTCAGGAATCATTTGTACTAGTGGATTTAGAAGCCATAAATTCTGATCAGGTTATTAATCAACTGGCAGACTGCCTCTACAAAGAAGGGCTTGTAAATGAATACTATGGCGAAGCCACCATAAAGCGGGAACTGGAACACCCAACCGGCCTTCCTACCCGTCCATTCCCGATTGCGTTTCCCCATGCTGATGCTCAGGGAGTGAACGAATCAGCTCTGGCTGTGGCCTGTTTGAAAAACCCTGTCAAATTCAAGAACATGGCCGATCCAGATGAGGATCTTGAAGTCGAGATCGTGATCATGCTGGCGAATAAAAGCCCAGAAGAGCAGATTGATACACTGCGTAACCTAGCAGAATTATTTGGCGAGCCGGAAAAACTAGCCGAACTAAAAAACATTAACAAGGCTTGCGATATTGTTGATTGGCTGAAAAAAGAATTGGCTCTCGAGAGATAATCAGAGCACACCACAGCCGTGAAAAGGAGGAAAACAGGAAAATTATATCTAAACGATCACCTACAGCAGTAACCCGGAATGCGTTATTTCGTTTTAGGAGATGTATATGAGTAAATTAATTGTCGTGGCTTGTGGTGCGGGTATTAATACCTCAACGATCGCTGAGGATATGATTAAAGAACGTATGGAAGAAGAAGGCCTGGATGTTGAGGTCAAACGGGTCCTGATCGCTGATATTGACAAGTATATTGGACGAATGGACCTTGTTATTTGTATGATGAAGATTTACCGAGAATTTGAAGTGCCTCAGTTGAAGGGGATGCCATTCCTGATTGGCACGAAAGCTGAGAAAAAAGTGTTGTTGGACGAAATTGTCGGTCTGATGAAGGATTAATTCAAGTCTTTAATCTACCGATTTTTTGTCTTTGATGTCCATTTACTTATCTAAGGAGAGATAACATGGCGTTTATTCAAACTGCAGTTGCGTGGTTCCTCGGATTAGGATCCACCGTAATTGTCCCGATAGTTTTGATCCTGTTGGGACTCATCTTCCGCGTTGGATGGCAGAAAGCTGTCCGCGGTGGTGTGACAGTCGGCGTTGGTCTTGCCGGTCTGTTTCTTATCGTTGACCTGATCATTGCTGCCTTGCAGCCCGCAGTTGCCGCCCTTGCAACTCGCATGGGGCTTCAACTGGCTCTGGTTGATGTCAACTGGGCTGACGCAGGCATTGCCTGGGGTTGGCCTGGGGTTGCCGCCCTTGTGTTGACAATCATCGTCGTCAACTTGATCATGGTCTTCCTACGTCTTACCAAAACCCTTTGGACAGATGTTTGGTCCTACTGGCACGGCTCCGCACTAGCTGGTTTTGTTTGGGCTTTAACAGGTAGTGTAGTTTGGGGTGTTGTAGGTGGCGTCGTTTACCTTGCTATTGGCTCGGTACTAAGTGATATTACAGCCAAAGAGTACCAGGATTTCAACGAAATGCCCGGAATTGGTGTCCCTTGTGGACCAACCGTTCAAGCTTCAATAGCTGCTATACCCATTGTTTGGTTGATCGATAAAATTCCAGGACTTAAGGACTGGGACGCTTCCCCTGAAGGCATCCGCAAGCGCTTTGGACTGATCGGTGAACCGGCTATCCTTGGTTTAGTTCTTGGTATGATCATCGGTCTCGCCGCTGGCTATAATGTCCAGGGTATCTTAGGCCTGGGTATGCAGGTTGCCACGATGATGCTGGTCCTTCCTCGCATGGTCTCCATCATTTCAGAAGGTCTGGTTCCCATTACTATGTCAATCATTGAATTCATGCGCGAGCGCTTCCCTGACAGGGAGATCAACGTCGCCGTGGACTGTGCTGTACTGCTCGGTCACCCGGCAGTGATGGCCTCTTCAGTGATCCTGTTCCCACTCAGCATTCTACTGGCCGCAGTCCTGCCTGGTGTTCAGATGCTGCCCATCGCTTCCTTAGCCGTGATTCCTTTCATGGCAGGCGCCGTAGTTCCTTACACAAAGGGTAATGTTATCAAGACCGTTATCGTACTGTTGATCTTCTTAATCCCAGTTATGTATTTCGCAACCTTGACAGCAGATGTACACACCGCTGCCTTCGCTAAAATGGGTCAGTTCACAGCAGAGATTGACGCTGGTCTGCAGCTGGCAAGCTGGGACATGGGTGGTGATCCTCTTGGATTCATCATTCTCAATGTCTTCAAACTGTTTGGATTCTCCCTCTAAGTTCTTCAATGTACCCCTGGCAGGATTAGTTCTTGTCAGGGGTACAACGCAATTATTTCTCTTTATTTCTAGGATATATGATGGGAAAATTCCATATCAGACTGGTTGGCGGCTGGTGCGGAAATCGCTTGTCGATGGTGCAGCAACACCTGCACAAGCTGCTGACCGAGAAGGGATACGATATAAAAATTGACCAGCAAAGTATCTGGGAGAGCTACGCCCCTCCTCAGCATGCAGACCTGGTTTTGCAGCTGATGCCTGCCTTCAGCCCTGATGAACTGAAACCTCCTTCCTTGCTCGTGCATCAATTTGTAAAAGATATCGATCACAAGGAAACTCTCGAGCAGGTTTTTGAAGCGGTTGCTACTCACTATCCAACAATCAACGATCCAGCTCAAGCAGCTGCTGCCCAAGCGGGGTAATTCATGGAACCCGGTCTATATTTTGATTACTGCGCGACTACTCCGCTGCATCTCCAGGTCCGCGAAGCCATGCTCCCTGCTCTGGATCACAACTTCGGAAATCCCTCCAGCATGCATGCCTTTGGTCGAGAAGCCAAAGCAGCTCTGGAAACTGCCAGGCAACAAGTTGCTGAAGGAATAGCTGCCTCTTCTGAAGAGGTCTATTTCACTAGTGGGGCAACTGAGGCCAATAACCTGGCCTTGATTGGAACCCTTAAGCAGCTTGCGCCGGTGAAGAACCACCTTATCACCAGTGCCATTGAGCATCATGCCGTTCTGCACACCGCTAAGGCTCTCGAATTAGATGATTATCAAATAACCATCCTTTCAGTAGACAAGGAAGGATTTATCTCGCCAAAAGAATTGGCAAAAAGTATCCGTCCAGAAACAGCCCTGGTATCGATCATGATGGTCAATAACGAGATCGGCACAGTCCAGGATATTGCCCACCTCGCCGGGATCGCAAAACAAAAAGGTGTCCTTTTCCATACAGACGCTGTTCAGGCGCTTCCCTGCCTGGAAGTTAATGTGAATTCCCTGGGTATCGATTTCCTGTCCCTATCGGCTCACAAAATGTACGGCCCTAAAGGAATTGGAGCGTTATACATCAGATCAGGAATAGAGATCGAACCCTTGTTGTCCGGAGGTGCTCAGGAAAGGAAGATCCGTCCGGGCACAGAAAATATGCCTGGTATCCTGGGATTGGGCGCAGCCATGGATTTACGGATGAAGAATATTGCAGAGAGACAATCTCACCTGTCACAACTCCGTACTATTTTGATCAAAGGCCTAAAGGAGGTTGTCCCTGGATGCAAGATCAATGGACCAGCAGACCAAGTGGCTCCACATATCTTATCTGTATCATTTCCCGGAGTGGATGGTGAGTTGGCACTTTTCCATCTCAGTCAGAAGGGAGTGGCTGTTTCCCTGGGATCGGCTTGCACTTCAGAGGATCTGGAACCATCACATGTTTTAACCGCCTTGGGTTTAAACTCTGCTGATATCAATGGAACCCTCCGAATATCGGTAGGCTCACCAACTACTGCAGCAGAAGTTGAACGGCTGCTACTAATTCTGCCAGAAATCATGGAACTAGCAAAACTAGATTGAGGATAGCATGGCAAGGAAACCAGCCAAAAACCGGATTAACAAATTGGCCGATGTGGCAGAACTGTATTTCATCGAAGGTTTAACCCAGGCAGAGATATCTAAGAAAATTGGTGTCACGCGCTCGATGGTTTCTAGAATGTTAACTGAAGCACGCGAAGAAGGTATCGTTAAAATTAAGATTGAACGAAAGTTCAAATATGATACGGCATTACAAACTGCCATGATCAAAAAATTTAATCTGGAGGATGCCGTAATCTATAATGGTCAGCCAGAAGAGTATGAGAATTATCTGACCCATCTGGGAGTTGCCGGCGCCCGAATAGTTAGATCATACTTGCGGGAAGGATTGATTCTAGGCACGGCCTGGGGTACTACACTAAATGCCACAATAAATGCGCTCGAGTTAGATAAACAATTCTGTGATATCAAGATCGTACAGCTGGCAGGAGCCTTAGGAGAGCGGAACCTGGCCATAGATGGTCATGCTCTGGTCTATCGCCTGGTCAGCAAATTAGGAGGAGAAGCATATTATCTGCACGTCCCTTATATTGTTGATAAACAGGAAACTGTAGATTCTTTGCTTAACGTCCAGGGTATAAGCGAAACGATGGAAATGATGAAGGAATGTGATCTAGGAATTTTCGGAATTGGAAGTGTCGAACTGGATTATTCCACATTCTTTAACGCCGGATATCTGGTGCTGGAGGAAATGCAAGGATTATCAATTCACGGTGCAGTTGGGAATGTTTGTGGTTTATTTTTCAACATTCAAGGCGAACCAACAGCAAGGGATTTTCAAGCCCGGGCTCTGACAATCAGCCGCAGGGATCTTTTTAAGATCCCAACCAGGATTGGCATTGCTGGAGGTTCAGGTAAAATTAGTGCTATACTTGGCGCACTCCGGGGCCGGTATATCAATGTCCTGGTAACAGATGATATTACCGCTTCCGAAGTGTTGCGCCTGGCGAACGAAGATCAAAAATAGACTAGTAGAATAGGAAAAAAATATGGAAGAAAAAATTCAAGCAATATACCAAGCAGTCATCCAGGGCGCTATGGCAGATACCAGCGGCCTGGTGCAGGAAGCCATCGATGCCGGCCTCGAAGCAGATCTCATACTAAAAGAGGGTTTGATCGCGCCCATGAGTGAAATCGGTCAGAAATTTGAAGCCGGAGAAGTGTATGTTCCAGAAATGTTGATCTCCGCAAAATCCATGAAGTTCGGTTTGGAATTGCTTCGGCCTCACCTGGTGGCGGCAGATGTCCAGCCTCTCGGCAAAGTGATCATTGGTACCGTTCAGGGTGACCTCCATGACATTGGCAAGAACCTGGTCGGCATGATGATGGAAGGAGCTGGTTTCGATGTCATCGATATGGGTGTAGATGTCAAACCGGAAGAAATTATTGAAGCCATCAAAGAACACAAACCCAATATCGTAGCCATGTCTGCCCTGCTCACTACAACAATGGGCAACATGAAAACTGCTATAACGATGATGAAAGATGCCGGGGTGAATAAAGGAATTAGTGTCATGATCGGCGGTGCACCTGTCACCCAGGACTATGCTGATGAAATTGGCGCTGATGGATTCGGCATTGATGCCAGCCAGGCAGCCAACCTGGCAAAAAAGCTGGTTGAGTAAAACATACGACCCCCGAAAATGCCAATATCGGGGGTCTACTTCTTTACGGAAAACACATGAGTAATATCTGGACTTCACGCAAACGTATCGAGGCAGCTCTCAATCATCAAGAAGCTGATCGAGTACCGCTGGATTTGTCCATTACACTCAATGCCTATATTAGATTGCGGGAATATCTTGGTCTGCCTGCCGAAGAGAAAATTCAAGCAGACCGCTTCTTCGAAGTTCAACCTAGTCATGATTTACTGGAAGTTCTTGGCGTGGATGTTACCTATGTGCGGTTGGGAAAATCCAGGAACTGGTCTCCACCATCACCACTGGAAGATGGCACTGTGCTGGATGCCTGGGGGGTGGGACGCAAACTTGTCGAACTTCCTGGTGGTAGCTATCTCAACGAGGTTTCTTACTGTCCACTGGAAGGTCTTGACCCAAGGGAGATCGACCTGGATAGTTATCCCTGGCCCGATCCTCATGATCCGGGATTCACGGATGGGTTGGAGGAAGAAACAAGAATGCTTTATGAAAAAACCGATCTGGCGTTGATGGGCAGATTTGGCGGCCCAGTGATGGAATTGGGTACATACCTGCGTGGTTTTGAAGGTTGGTTAATGGATCTAATTCTGTATCCGGACTTTACAAAAGGTATGCTCAACCGGATCGCGGATATTCAAATCGCTTTGGACGAGGTCGGCATCAGGGCCGCAGGCAAGTACTTGTCAATTTTTAAATTGAGTGGAGAAGATCTCGGCACCCAAACCAACACTCTCTTCTCATACCAGGTCTGGCAGGATCTTATCTACCCCATCCTGGCCCGGCGCTGGAAAGCTGCCCGAAAAGCCCTTGATAAATATGGCGGATCCCACGTCAAGTTGATGCTCCACTCTGATGGCGCTTTCCGTCCTTTTATCCCTGATATTATTGCAGCCGGTGTCCAAATCCTTGATCCGATCCAATCCAACTGTCCCGGCATGGAATTAGCCGGATTAAAGAAGGATTTTGGAGATGATCTGGTTTTTCACGGCAGCCTGGATACCCAATACTATCTTCCGCGCGGCAGTGTCCAGGAAGTAATTGTTGAGACCAAACGCTGTATAGATGAATTGGGAAGTGGGGGTGGCCTGATTCTTGGACCAAGCCATTTCATCCAACCGGATGTTCCTCCAGAAAATATAGTTGCCATGTGCGAGACTGTCCGGGAATACGGAAAGTACTAGAACCAACCCACAGGGCGGTATTCTCCCCAAACTTCTCGTAAAGCACCCGTGATCTCCCCCAGTGTGAGATCGCCCTCTACACATTCAACCAGCAGCGGCATCAAATTATCTGGGCCAGCCGCTGAGCTCTTCAGTTGGTCTACCAGCTGATCGACTTTCTTTTGATCCCTCATTTGGCGCAGTTTCGCCAGACGATCTTTTTGAGCTTTTTCCAGGGTCGGGTCCACAGTAAGCAGATCCAGGAATAATTCTTCGTCCATCTGGTAGATATTCACACCGACTTGATGGGATTCTCCACTCTCTAGATCCCGGAGTTGGCTGTACGCTGCGTCAAGGATCTCCCCCTGAATATAGCCGTTTTCAATGGCCGCCAGCGCCCCACCCTGGCGATCGATTTCCTCCAGATAAGCTCGTGCCCGTGATTCTATCTCATCAGTAAGCTCCTCAACCAGGTAGGAACCGCCCAAAGGATCAATACTATTGGCCACACCGGATTCTTCAGCCAGGATCTGCTGGGTGCGTAATGCGATTTGAACAGCTTCCTGGGTAGGCAAGCTGAGCGCCTCATCCATACTGTTCGTATGCAAAGATTGTGTGCCGCCTAATACCGCGGCCAGCGCCTGGAGAGCAACCCGGACAACATTATTATGAGGTTGCTGGGCTGTGAGTGTTGATCCTGCAGTTTGAGTGTGGAATCGCAATTTCAATGCATCCGGATGGGTGGCGCCAAAACGTTCTTCCATGATTGAAGCCCATAGTCGCCGGGCGGAGCGGAACTTCGCAATCTCCTCCAGAAAATCATTATGGGCATTGAAGAAAAAGGACAACCTTTTACCAAAATCATCTACATTCAGGCCGGCATTTAATGCCGCGTCCACATAAGCGATTCCGTTTGCCAATGTAAATGCAACTTCCTGGACCGCAGTGGAACCAGCTTCCCGGATATGGTATCCAGATATACTGATCGTATTCCATTTTGGGACTTCCATCTGGCAGTATTGAAATAAATCCGTGATCAACCGCATGGAAGGTTTGGGTGGGAAGATATAGGTTCCGCGAGCGATATATTCTTTCAGGATGTCATTCTGAACCGTTCCGCGCAGGGATCCAGGATCAACGCCGCCTTTTTTAGCCACAGCGATATACATTGCCAGTAAAATCGCCGCCGGAGCATTAATAGTCATACTTGTTGATACTTTATCGAGAGGAATGTCTTTAAAGAGAGTTTCCATATCCCGTAAGGAAGAGATAGGCACACCTACTTTTCCTACCTCACCGGCCGCCAAGGAATGGTCTGAATCATAACCGATCTGGGTTGGCAAATCAAAGGCCACTGAGAGCCCGGTTTGCCCTTGTTCTAGCAGGTAGCGGTAACGCTGGTTGGACTCTTCTGCACTAGCAAAACCGGCATACTGACGCATAGTCCACAAGCGCCCCCGGTGCATTGTGGGATAAACCCCTCTCGTAAATGGTTTTTCACCTGGTAAACCAAGACGCTCCTGGTACGAGAGATCTTCGTCGGGCAATGACACCCGTGGAAGAGGAATTCCGGAACCCGTTGAGAAATCCGATTTCCGCTCAGGGAACTTTTCAAGAGAAGGTTTAAGGATCTCTTCTTGCCATTTTTTACGTTGATTTTTGTGTGCCATAATTTTAATATTGAGTATACACCATCCTAAGCTCTCAGAGCTTCGGGAGCTTTCCAAAAGGACTCAGTCCTTAATTTTTACAAACATCTTATCCTCCAGAAAACCTGAAGAGATATAATAGAAATTAGAATCTTTTTTAAATTCAAAGGAAAACCTATGGAAACCAATACCAAAGAAGTGAAATTGGAATGGCTACGATCGCGCATGTTTGTAGGCACAGATCACCTGGGGAATTCGATAGCAATCGGCTACCAACGCGAAGAAGAACCATTTGCCCAGGGAATCAACCCGTCAGACATGCTCTTATTAGCTGCTGCTTCCTGCTCCGCCTATGATGTTGTGCAGATCCTTGAAAAAGGGAAACAACCCCTGGAAGATCTAAGGGTAGACGTAACTGCTGAACAAAGCCAAGAGCAGCCTTATCCCTACCTGTCGCTCCATTTTAATTATCGGATCTGGGGAGATGTCCCGACTGAAAAGATCCAGCGCGCGATGCAACTCTCAGAAGATAAATACTGCTCTGTATTGGCAACCCTCAAACCAGGATTGACATTTACCAGTGAATTCACCCTCGAAAGCTAATCCACTGCATCCAGAAGCCAGGAAAGGGATCGAGTTATTTAATTTGGGTAAGTTTTACGAAGCCCACGACCCGCTCGAGTTGGCCTGGATGGATACTCCCTCACCCGAGCGGGATCTGTATCAGGGCATTCTACAAATAGGACTTGCCTATTTCCAGATCTCGCAGGGCAATTACCGGGGGGCACTTAAGATGTTCAAAAGGGGTCAGCACAACCTAAAGCCATTGGGGAAAGCGCTACTAGGTGTGGATATAGCCAAACTGCGAGCTGATGCCAAGATTGTTGAAGAAAATGTCCGCCAACTAGGCCCGGATCATCTTCACAAGCTGGACAAAGGATCGATAAAACCAATCCCTCAATCTGAATAAAACGCCTCTTCTCAATTTTGTCAGTATTTTTTTAGTTCCAACATATTCTCAATCTTCTTGTTACAATCATCTCAAGATAATCCGATTATGTATAGTCAATAAACCGTGTCAAATGGTCTTGATTACGGCTCAGGTTCCTCTTTATTAAATGATGAACAATCAAAATTCACCTCCAGATCTCAAGGAGATCGAATTATTCACAGAACTACCAGCCAAACGACTGGATTTTCTGGCGTTAAAGCTGAAAAAACAGGCTTATGGACCAGGAGAGCAAATTATCCGGATAGGAAGATCCGGACACTTCCTGGGCATCATTGAAAGTGGCGAGATCACTCTGGAAATGGGGCCTGGACAATCCTTGACAGCAAGTTCAGGACAGGTTTTCGGAAGTGAAATGCTCCTGAAAGGTAAACCAAGTGAGTTCACTGTTACTGCCCAAACCGATACAATCATCTGGGTCCTGAACCGATCAGACTGGCAAGCTCCCAGCCCCCCAAGACCTAAATACCGCCCCATGCTCCATGTGAAGAAAGCAGTCTGGATCTCATTGATAGTTACATCAGCTCTAGCCATATCGTTATTAACCCTTGGCCCGTCCCTCCTTGATTGGGCAAATAATACCCTCCCTGACCTAATGGTAGAAAAAGGACGGGCTGACCAGGCAGAAAACTATCTCCAATTTTCACTACGCTTGCAACCCAAGTCACCTCGATTACACGGTATGCTGGGAGATATTCTGGTTTTACAGGGAAAAGATCAAGAAGCAATCGAAGTTTATGAACAGGCTCTCATCCTGGATGAATACCTTCCCTGGATCCACAATAACCTTGGGGTGGTATTGATGAGAGTAGATGAACTAGAGTTGGCTGTAGATCATTTCCAATCCGCAATCGATCTGAACCCGCTGAATACCACCTTATATAGAAATTTGGGAAATGCCTATTATGCCCAGGAAAAATGGAGTTTAGCAGCAGCATCTTATCAGGAAGCCCTTGAATTAGACTTTACACTCTCGGAAACAAAGTCAACCTGGGCAGGATTGATTCTCAATGAACACCGGTTGGTTGAAGCAAAGCTGGTTTGGGAAGATGTTCTACGCACAGACCCAAGACATGCGCATGCCCTACAGGGATTGGGAGTGGTGAGCCTGCTGGAAGAGGACCCAGGAGTAGCTATGTTGTATTTTGATGCGGCTCAATACCTGGATCCGGATGATATAAACATGCATTTATATATCGGAATGGCTCTGGAGGCCATGGAAAGACCATCAGAAGCAGCTGATCAATATCAATATGTGATAGCGAGAGGGTCAGATCCAGACCTTATTAGCTTGGCGAATACACTATTGGAAATAGTGCTGGAATAGACTATCTCTGAGAAAAACGGCAAAAACTACCTTACACCAATGTTTAGTGATTTTTTAGGAAAATATGGATATAATCCTTAAAGATGAACACCAAGGAGAGTGCAGGATGAAAAAGTTCCGAAATATCCTATTAATAGCAGTATTTGCAGTCATGATTGTCGGTATGGTTCCCTCATCAGTTGACGCCGCCGGCACATTCTACTGCAGTACAAGCGTCACTACTGGCGGCACAGGCACCCTGAGTGACCCCTGGGCATGCAGTGACGCCACCCAGCTTGACACCGTGATCAATGACCAGATTTGTGACCTCTACAGCGGCGGAGATCTTTATCAGCTATTTCCTGATTCCTACCGCTACCACGTCGTAACCTGGTACAGTGCTACGGATTGCCGGGTCACAGCCACATATGACTACGCTGGATACCCCCCCTCTACGGGAGTTGATCTGGCTACTCCTTACGTGATAGGCATTGTAGCTTTTGTCGGAGTAGGTTTGGTTGCCGCAGGATACTTCATCCTCCGCCGTAGAAATCAAGTAGTCGTTCAATAGCATATAATTGCCTGCGCCCCGAACTTGAACTGGCGCAGGCAGTAGCTTTTCTTCACCTAATTATGATCACCCTGGTTGGGAAACTGCTTACTTAAAGTAACCCAAAGAGCGATCATGATTCAAGGACTCCTTTGTTTAGAATTCCTTGGCGCCGCTGGTTGCCCAATCTCCTTTTAATAGTTGGTGGTTTAATGCTGCTCTGGGCAGCGCTAGTCACTCTCAAACCTTTCTTGGCGTCCTCCCAGCTAGATTCTGGGAACTATATACTCAGTTCAAATAAAATCAGCCTTCCTCTGCCCCAGTTATCTTCTATCCGAACCCCCAAAGCTACTCCAGAAGATGTCTTTTTCTCCTTGGTTCATAATCCCTATACGCCTACTCCCACGCCTACTCCCACTCCCACACCCACTCCCATCCCCGCTGGGCCTGTGAAAAGAGTGGTGATTCCCAGCATCAATGTGGAGAGAGCGGTCGTCCCACTTCGACAATACCGGGACAATAACGGTCAAATTCAGTATGACACCAACTCGCTCTTTGCTACGAGTAGTCGTCTTGACTTGGTTGGCCAAACACTCACGTCTGGAGACCCGGGAGGCGGTGGGAATATCGTTCTGGTTGGCCACAACTACAATCGTGGTTGGTATGCCTGGGAAGGTGTTTTTGTCAACATAGACCAGCTGAAACCAGGTGATAAAATTGTTTTACATACCGAGAACGGCGGTAAATTCAATTATTTTGTCAAGAAAGTTGTTCAGGTCCCTTACCTATATAAAACAGCCGCAGAGCTGAACAATCACTTAAACTATCTGGGCCCAACCCACGATGAAAGGGTAACAATGGTAACCTGTGGAGGGCCGTTCGGTGTCTGGTCCGCCCGAATTTATGTGGTGGCGAAGAAATAACCAGCAATCTGAGACGGGTGATGATCTGACCGGGATGAGGGGATCTAAAACCTGATGTTTATCAACCCCATTCCTTCACGAGATTGTTAGTTGATTGGTGCGCCCCAGCAAAGTTTTTTGACTATAATCTAGTTAACAACATGCATGTCGTTTATTGTATATAAGTATTGAGATCTGTTGGAGTGGATTATGGCACAGGATTGGATAACTCAACTGGATAGTGACGACCCAAAAGTACGAGCCCAGGCTGTCAAGGCGATAGCTTTATCTGGTAATCAGGATTATTTGAAGTACCTGATCGAGATTGCCGAGATCGACCCCGACGCCAAGCTTCGGGAGTACGCAAAAAAAGCCGCCCAGCATCTGTATACATCTCAAACTAAAACTGAACCCGAAATTGCTCCTCCCCCAACTCCAACAACTCAGTATACATCTGAGGCTGAATCAGAACCTGAACAGGTTGACCAACCCCCTCTTAAGCCAGAAAAGACCGAATCTGAAATAAACGCGGCGCTTGAAAATCCGATGTTTGAAAAGGAAGAAGATCTCTCCCCTGCGAATGTTAGGGAAGCAGAAGCCAAAGTCCAGCGAGCTTTTTCACTCCATACCAGCGGGCAAACAAAAAAAGCCCTTCCGATATATGCCCAGGCTATGAATCTCAATCCCCAGCTTGATAAGAATTCTTTTTCACGGAGTGTGGCTTCGGAATTAACCGGGAAACCAGCGCAGGAAGCCTTTCTAATCCTGGGAGATCCAGACAGGCTGAGAGAATTCATCGAAGTAAATTATGGAAAAGCCAAAAAGAGTAGTAAAAAGGCCAGCTCCCCAACCCAAGCCAAAAAACAGCCGCAAATGGATCGGTCCCGGGAAGGCCTGATCCAGACTTGGCTGAGTTTCTTTGGGATGACAGAGGATCTCTTTCTAGCTGAACAGGAAAAGGCAAATACAGAAGATACACTCTTATCTGTCCTGGTCTATACCATTGCCACACTAGTGATCACAATGGTAACCGGTTTTGTCCAATTTCAGCAGATCACAACCATGATGGGAGAGCAGCTGCCTGATCTTCCATTCAACCTGGGAACAATATTCTTCGTCATCCTCATCGGCACCGTGATCATATCTCCCATTTCGTTTTACCTGTCTGTTGGACTACAGTACCTGGGTGTGCGATTATTTGGTGGGTCGGGAGATTTCAAAACCCATGCCTACCTGATGGCTTTGATCTTTGTACCCACAACTATTCTAGGCGGCGTGGTCTCAATCGTGGCCTTGATCCCTTTCATTGGTTTTTTGGCCGGTTTGGCCGGATTTGGAATATCGATCTACACGATCATCCTCACTGTCCGGGCAGTCAAATCGGTTCATAACGTCACTACCGGCATTGCGATAGCAGGCATTATCGTCCCACCCATCGTCCTATCAGTCATCGGCGGCTGCCTGCTTATGACCATAGGTTCCAGTTTGCTAGCGGGGCTATCCCAGCTGCAGTAAGCAAACCACTTTTCTTGATTTTTCCCCTCTGAAAAGATACAATCTTCCTGCTTGGCCCGCTAGCTCAATTGGCAGAGCAATTGACTCTTTATCAAAGGTTTAACTTGTCCACCCCGTCCACTGAGTACAACATTCTCCATTGTGTCTATCCTGGAGGGGGAAAGTAGTCCATTGTTTCCACCCCAACTTCACCAAAACTGTATCAGAAATATCAATTAATCAAGTGGATTGGCGACTCGATATCATGTTTTTATCTGCCAGGTTATGATTGTTTAGATAAGAGATATTTTTATTGCGAGATGGCACGCATAGCTGACAAGTTCTAAAATTCCATATTCATAGGATAATTCATTGTCTTCCTGGACAGCATTCGTAGTGTCCACGGGATAATCGCTGCAGACAACAGCA
>Ga0180430_10000867_pt1 | contig 31526 bp, 18 predicted proteins | sample SS_ome_9_FD_132999 | JGI IMG/M metagenome (GOLD analysis project Ga0180430, IMG submission 132999) | Hypersaline lake sediment archaeal communities from the Salton Sea, California, USA - SS_1_S_2 metaG | ecosystem: Environmental > Aquatic > Non-marine Saline and Alkaline > Hypersaline >... | reverse complement strand
GTCGATCGTCAACGCCAAGACGATCACCTGCACCACGCCCGCCCACAGCGGCGGCGACGTCGACGTGGCCGTGACCAACGATTTCGGCTCGGACACGCTGAACAACGGTTTTACCTTCAACAACGCGCCTCAGATCACCTCGATCGATCCGACCGACGGCCCAGCGGCGGGCGGCACGGCGGCGACGATCTACGGCAGCGACTTCACGACCTCGGCCGACACCGACATCTACTTCGGCGGCGCGGCCGCCTCCGATGTGGTCGTCGTCGACGCGTCGACCATCACCTGCACCACGCCCGGACATGGGGCCGGCTCCGTCGACGTGGAGGTGTCCAACTCGAACGGTTCGGACACCCTCGGCAACGGCTTCACCTTTCACAACGCGCCCTCGATCAGCGATGTCGATCCCGACGAAGGGCCGATCGGCGGCGGAACGTTCGTGACGATCACGGGCGGTGATTTCACCACCCTGGGAACGACGACGGTGACCTTTGGCGGAAACGGCGCCTCGGGCGTCACCATCGTCAACGCGACGACGATCACCTGCACGGCGCCCGCCCACGCGGCCGGAAGCGTGAACGTGACCGTCGCCAACGATTTCGGATCGGACACGCTCACCAACGGTTTCGCCTACTTCAATCCGCCCACGCTCTCATCGATCGATCCCGTTGACGGGCCCGCGGCTGGCGGAACGGGTGTGACCGTCTACGGCAGCGACTTCACCAATTCGGCCGACACCGACGTCTACTTCGGCGGCGCGGCGGCGTCGAACGTCAACGTGGTCAACTCGACGACGATCACCTGCACCACGCCGGGCCACTCGGCCGGAACGGTTGATGTGGAAGTGACCAACTCCTTCGGGTCGGACACGCTCGGCAACGCCTTCACCTATCACAACGCGCCCGCCATCAGCGACGTCGATCCCGACAACGGACCTGAATCGGGCGGAACGTCGGTGACGATCAGCGGCAGCGATTTCTCCTCTCTCGGCACGACGACGGTGACCTTCGGCGGCGCCAACGCCTCGGGCGTCAACGTGGTCAACGCCACGACGATCACCTGCACCACGCCCTCCCACAGCGCGGGCGACGTGGACGTGGCCGTGAGCAACGACTTCGGTTCCGACACCCTTTACAACGGGTTCCGGTACAACGGCGCACCGTCGGTCTCGTCGATCGATCCCGAAGATGGTTCGATCTTCGGCGGGCTCTCTGTGACGATCTCGGGCGCGGCGTTCACATCGACGGCCGACACCGACGTCTACTTCGACGGCGATGCGGCTTCAAACGTGGTGGTCGTCAATTCGTCGACCATCACCTGCACCACGCCGAGCCACTCGGCGGGGACCGTCGACGTGGAAGTGGCCAACTCGAACGGCACCGACACGCTGCCCAACTGTTTCACCTATCACAATCCGCCGAGTCTCGCCGATGTCGATCCCGACAACGGCCCCGCCGCGGGCGGCACCTTCGTCACGATCACCGGTAATGATTTCACCTCGGCGGGAACGACGACGGTGACCTTCGGCGGCGCCAACGCCTCGGGAATCACCTTCGTGAACGCGAACACCCTCACCTGCTCCACCCCCGCCCATGGCGCCGGCAGTGTCGATGTGGTCGTAAGCAACGACTTCGGCAGTGATACGCTGGCTGACGGGTTCACCTACAACAACACGCCGGTCGTCACCATGATCGATCCCGAGCACGGCCCGGCTGCGGGCGGCACGGCGACGACGATCACGGGCAGTTATTTCACCACCTCGGCCGACACCGATGTCTACTTCGGCGGCGTGGCGGCGACCAACGTGACTGTTGTCAATGCATCCACCATCACCTGCGACACGCCCGCCCACGGCGCCGGCGATGTCGATGTGGAAGTGACCAACTCCAACGGTTCGGACACCTTGCCCGACTGCTTCACCTATCACAACGCTCCCGCCATCGCCAACATCGTGCCGAACAGCGGTCCCCCGGCTGGCGGAACGGCGGTGACCATCTCGGGTAGCGACTTCACAACCGTCGGGACAACAACGGTCACCTTCGACAGTGCGGCAGCGACCAACGTGGTTGTCGTCAACGCGACGACCATCACCTGCACCACGCCGGCCAACAGCGGCGGCGACGTCGACGTGACCGTGGCCAACGATTTCGGTTCGGACACCCTGATCGACGGTTTCAACTACGAGCTCGGCGATCCCGTTCCCGACATCAAGGTCAACGGCCTCGACGACGATTTCACGGTGAGTTATCCCACGCAGTTGACGATCACCATTTCGCTCGATCCGGGCGACCAGGCCGGCGTGCCCCACGATTACTGGATCAACGCCGAGATGAACGGCAACTACGACTACTGGTGGATCTACCCCAATTCGTGGAGATTCTCCTCGATCCCGAGACGGGCGATCGCCTACGACCTCGTCCCCCTGTCGAACTACCAGGTGGGCCAGGCCACGCTCCCCGTGGGAACGTGGACGTTCCTCTTTGCCGTCGACCAGCTCAACAATATCTACCAGGGCACCTACAGAGACGAGATCACCGTAACGATCAACTGATCACGAACGATCTACAGATCACGGCCTGCGCTCATCGTGTTCGCACGATGAGCGCAGGCTAGATCTCTGCCGGGCGGTGATTCGACAGCTCCTGATACGAAGTACAACCAAAGTCTGTGTCAAAGGGAAGTCGGTCTGCGTGGTGCATTCTGCAAAAAGGCTGTACCCTTTCAGAGGGGGCAGATCAGGGAGGAGTGTGACCGATGCGAATTCGAAGATGACTATCAGATTCGAATATTGCCCAAGCGGCCCGCACGGTCGGAGGTGGTGAGGTTTTTTGCCGCCGACTTCAGTCCGTCCCGAGTGACCACATACCCGGCTCCAACTCAGCAGAGGACGGAATGTCGGAGGCGGCAAAACCTCACCACCTCCGACCTGAAACCCCACTTTTCGATTACCCGAGTCCGACAGCGTCTCAAGCGCCGGCAAGAATCGTGTCGATCATCCCCATCGTGTCGTCGATCTGTTCCGGTGCGGTGAAACCGATCGTCATGGCATCGACGAGATCCTTTTCGAGCACGTACCTGAGGGACGCCTCGCGCTGCGCCGGCGAGGTGAGGTCGCCGCAGCCGAAGATCTTCATGCCGATCACCCCCTTGCCGTTGGCGCGGGCCCGTTTCAGGGTGGCGCCCACACCGTCGGTGGTGGCGTCGGCGTCCATCCGTTTGTGCTCCGGATTGATGCGCGCCAGGATCACGTCGACCCAGGGATGGTCAGCGGCCCTCTCGAGCGCGGCGTGGGTGTGGCACGAACAGCCCACGGCGCGCACGGCGCCCTTCGCTTTCAGCTCGGAGAGCTCGTCGCGCATCCTCTCGAGCTGCTCGGGCCACTGGCTGTCCTGCACGCAGTGGATGAGGCAGACGTCGATCTCGTCGACGCCCATCTCCTCGAGAAAGCGTTCCACCTCGGGCCTCGCCGTATCGGTGGGCGTCATCTCGGGCGCCTCGGCGAACCAGACCTTGCTCAGGATCGCCACCTTGTCGCGCGCGATCGCGCCGGTCTTGAGGGCGTTGCGAACGAATTCGTGCGATCCGTAGAGATCGGCTGCATCAACGAACGCCGAGCCGCGGTTCTGGCCGTGGGCCATGAGGCGCGCGAAGTTTTCCATGCCGAGCCGCGTCTGATCGGAGGCGTTCTTCCAGCCGTGGGTGCCCGTTCCCATCGCCACGCGGGGCACGGTGACACCGCTCACTCCGAGCGGCACGCGGTCGGCGGCGGTGAGCGGCGTGTCGACGCGCTCGACGACAGACTGTTCTGTGCACCCGGCGAGCAGGGCCGATGCACCGAGTACGGTCCGCTTGACAAAGGTCCTGCGCGATACGGGATTGGTCATCGTCTCCTCCCGGAATAATCGTCCGCTCCAAGATTACCGGTCTTCTTCGAGCTTGAACTTCGCCTTGTTCTTCTTCCACCAGTCCTTCCACTCGTCCCTCTCCTGGCCGAAATCCTGGCCGGTGAGAGCCTGAAGCGCCCGCACCCCGTCGACGACGAGGCGGCCCGTGCCCTGCCTGCCGCGGCCGAACTTGTAGAGAAGATCGATGAGGGCGTCGACCGACTTCTTCGACCGGATACGTCCGAGGGCGGCAATTTTGGCCTGGCCGGCCTGAACGGTGGCGCTCCGATCCTTGAAGCCCCAGAAATCCTTGGTCAGAGCGGGAATGGCCTTGGGATCGCCGATGTGGCCGAGCGCGCCGACAACGGCGACGTAGACGGAGAGATTCTCCTCGTTCGGCCTCATCGCCTTGACGAGAAGGGCGACCACGTTCCGCCGCCCCATCCGGCCGAGCACCTCGGCACTCTTCTCGCGCACGGTGAGGCTCTTGTCGGAGAACCCCTTCTTTGCGATCGACAGGGCGGCCGTGTCGTGGTCGAGGAGGGCGAGCCTTTTCATGGCGGCGATCTTTTCGGGATCGCTCATCTTGGAATAGCCTTTCTCGAACTCCTTGGCCGCCGCCTTGACCACCTTGGGATCGAGCTCCATTCCCTCGGGCTCCTCGCCGTTGATGTGGATGTATTTGAAAACGAGCTCGGCTTCGGCCCGCCCGAAATTGACGACGAGCTGGGTGGGGAGATCGAAACCGCCGATCGCCCGGAATCCGCCATAAGTGTAGGAACTCTCCATCTCCTCGCCATTTTTGCCCGCGCGGTGGATCGTCTTGCCCTGGAGGCGAAAGAGACCGTTCACAGGCGTGTAGGACGGGACGATCACCGACTCCCGGTTTTCGCCTCCCCGCTCCTCCCTGAGAACGAGCTTCGTGTCGGCGTCGAAGAGGATCTTGCAGGCGGCCCCATCCTCGCCGGTCGCGGTGATCGCGATCCCCTCGTCGGTCCCCTCCATCGTTCTGTCGCCGCTGTCGAGATCGGCGAAGACGCAGCCCGCGACGAGATCTTTCCAGAGGGAGCGGAGCGCGCCCTCGATCATGGCGCGCGACTGGTTCCTCCCCTGCTGCCCGTCGGCGGCGATCTCCTCGACGTCGGGGCTCTCCCATTCGTAGGTCACCACATCCTGGGCCGGAGCACTGGGGGCGAAGAGGGCCTGAAGCCTTTCCTCTCCCCCGCCGCGCCGGCCGCCGCCGCCCCGTCTCTCCCGTCCGGCAGGTGCGTCACCGCCCGCGGTGAACACCTTGATTTCCATTCCCAACGACTCGAGACCGTCGAGAGAGTGGAGGACGTACTTTTCACGCACTCCGGCGAGGAAGTCTTCGACCATCTTGTCATCCTGGGCGAGGAGGTGGCCGGTCGAACAGACCATCGTTCCGCAGAGGATCGAAAGGAGGATGAGTGCGCCGCCGGGGGCTTTTTGTCCGATCATCGATGATTCTCCCACAAGAGGCGGATCAGGTTCCGCCGTTGATTATGATACACGATCTTCTCCACAGGCGGGGAAGCGAAATAGGAACAGCTCTTTTAAACCGCCGAGCGCCTTGAAAGTTCCGCCGCCGGGAGGAGGGGGCGATCGTTGCACCCGTGCCGACTCAGGCTATTCTCAAAGGGGACAGAGGCCGCAAGAAGAGGGCGAAAGGACGACCGTATCATGAACGCGATCAAGATATCGGCACTGCTCGCGCTCGCCCTCGGCGCCGCGATGGCGTGCACCACATGCGATCGCGCGGCATCGGATCACAGAGAAAAGGACCACCTTTCCATGAGCGACGAGAAATCCCCGAGCGACGAGACACTCAGAAAACAACTCACCCCGGAGCAGTACAGGGTCACCCGGCAGAACGGGACCGAGCCCCCCTTCGCCAACGAGTATTGGGACAACAAGGAGCCCGGCATCTATGTCGACGTGATTTCGGGTGAGCCGCTCTTCACCTCCCTCGACAAGTTCGACTCGGGCTGCGGCTGGCCGAGCTTCACCGCCCCCATCGACGGCAAGGAGGTGATCGAAAAGGTCGACGAGAGCCACGGCATGATCAGAACCGAGGTGCGCTCGAAAAACAGCGACTCCCATCTGGGTCATGTCTTCAACGACGGGCCGGCGCCGGGCGGTTTGCGCTACTGCATCAACTCGGCCGCCCTGCGGTTCATCCCCAAGGACCGGCTCGAAGCCGAGGGATACGGACGGTTCGCGTCTCTCTTCGACGCCGACGGGCAGACGGCGGCCGAGGGGCGGACAGAGACGGCCACCTTCGGCGCCGGTTGCTTCTGGGGCGTGGAGTCGGCCTTCCGGAATAAAGAGGGCGTTGTCGACGCGGCCGTCGGTTACCTCGGCGGCACGCTGAAAAATCCCACCTACCACGATGTCTGTTCGGGCCGCACGGGACACGCCGAGGTGGTGCAGGTGACCTACGATCCGAGCCGCGTCACCTTTGAGGAGCTGCTCGAGCTCTTCTGGACGATCCACGATCCCACCACTCTCAACAGGCAAGGACCCGACGTGGGCTCCCAGTACCGCTCGGCGATCTTCTTTCACACGGGCGAACAGGAAGAGTTGGCGCGCAAAGCGAAGAAAGCGCTGAGCGGTTCGGGACGCTTCAAGAGAGAGGTCGTCACCGAGATCACGGCGGCGTCCACCTTCTACCGCGCCGAGGAGTACCACCAGCGCTATCTCGAAAAGCGCGGCAGATCGACGTGCAATTTCTGATTGCGGCCCGCAACGCCCATCCACTCCAATACAGCAGGGGGCAAAATGCGTGACGACGCAAAAAGTCTCACCGTCTCCGACCTGAAACCCACCTCATGCGGCAGTTCAAGCCTGTCAGACTCCTAAGTCCCGCGCTCGACGAGAGTTTTTCGGACTGCGTCGATCCACTTGATTTGGGACCGGAGCGCATAGAGCCCGCTGAGCGAAGCGAGCCGGCTGAAGAGGTCCCCATCATCCCGGTATCGGTCGCAGACCGATCGCATGGTGTCGACCTCACCGCGCAGCGCGTCGAGAGCGTTGTCAAGAAATTCGATCTGCTTCTGCGGCCGCAGGGCGGCGAGAAAATACATGCGCGTCCGCAGAGGGCTGTATGTGGTGGCGGCCACCCGAGGAGGCAGCGGTGGGCTGATCCACTGTCGAAGTTCTTTTCGCCCCGCCGTGGTGATCGCGTACGCCCGGTGCGGCCGGCGTCCCCTCGTCCCCGCAACGGAACGGAGCAGTCCCTTTTCCTCGAGGCGCCGCACGAGCGGGTAGATCGAACCGGCGCTGCCGCTCCAGTGGGTCGACGGGGATTCGATGAACTCCTTGCGCACGGCGTAGGCCGTGCAGGGCGCCTTCTTCCAGACGATTCCGAGTACACAGAATTCGAGATCGCTCAACCGGGCCATTGGTCACTCCATCGAGGGAAAAAGGGAGGGATCTTGAATCCCCTTCAAACACAAATATAATACGAATCGTACTATATTTCGAAACAAAGACAAGGTCGGACAGACAAAAACGCAGAGTCACCCGAAAGAGAATCGAGGAGAAACGCCATGTCCGCCGCAATCGCACGAATCGCAGTGATCGTCCTTCTGGCCGCATCGAGTCCCGTCGAGCTCCTGTCAGCCCGAACGGACGACGGCTTACTCATCGACCCCCGCCTGATCGCCGAGGCGGCCGAGGTCTGGCCGCTGATCGCCTCGGACGAAAATCCGATCTGGCCTGACTGGGATGCGTCGGCGACACCGATTCTGTTCTACCTGCCCGGGCAGCAGGACGTACTCATCAACCACCCGGCGCCGCCCGAGGGCTTTGTACCCTATTCGGGGCCTGTTCGCTTTGCGGGGGGAGAGATCTTTCTCCGCAACGGACCGACCATTATCGAGTGGGACGGGCAGAACACGTCCCGCACGATCGGACGGATCAAGACGCTCGTCGTGGCCGACACGCTCTCCAATCTTCGCATGAGGCTGATGGCGCTGGCTGACGATCCGCTCCCCGCTTCCCAGAAGTTCCCCGCCGGCGACTACGCCTCCTTGAGCGAGAATCCCTACGACCAGATGGCGATGATTGCCCACGAGGCGTTTCACGTGCACCAAGATCTCGAGGCGCCGACGAAGGGCGGCAATGAGCTCGCTCTCAAGAACTATCCCGTGCTCGCCGTGGCCAACACGGTCGGCTTTGCGCTCGAAGGCTTCGCCCTCGCCGAGGCAATCCGCGCCGACGACCTCGACGCGTGCCGCGACGCGGCCGCCCGATGGCTCGCCGTGCGCGCCGACCGCCGTTCGAAACTCTCGGCCGAGGCGATCGCCTACGAAGATGGCACCGAGTTCAACGAGGGGCTGGCGAAATACGTCGAGTACGCCCTCTTTGTCGCTCTCGAGGGGCGCACGCCGGGCGCGGCCATGAACTGGGTCCAGGGATTTCGCGGCTACGGCGATCTTTCCGAATTCCGGGAGTCGCTCATCGATACGATGACGAAGCATATGAACGGCGAGATCAACGTTAATAACGATCCCTACGGGACGGCGCCGCTCCGCATGCGGCTCTACTTCTCGGGGATGGCGATCGGAGTGATTCTCGACAGACTCAGCCCCCGTTGGAAGGGCGAGATCTTCGAACCCAAGACAACGCTCACCGGCCTCGCCCGCGCCGCGATCGACGCAACCGACGAGGAACTGGAGGCCAAGCTCGCCGAGACGCTCGAGGACCCGGCCTACGAGGCGCTCGTGGAAATCAAGAAACGGCTCGCCGCCGCAGGCAGCGACGCCGCCGCCTCCCAGCTTCGGGCGATCGAAGAGGGCGCCAACACACTGCTGACCATCGACTACTCGGCCCTCGAAACGGACCTGGTGAACCTGAGCTTCACCCCCTTCGGCATCACGGGAGTCGACGAATTTCGAACCATTTACAGGATGGCGCCCATCGCGGGAGCGGTGAAACAGGACTGCGTCTTTTCGCAGACCGAGCCGATCCCGCTCCTTCACGACACCAAGGAGCGCCACGTCCGCTTTCGGCTCACTGAACGACTCTCCCGCCGCGCGCTCGCCGAAGCCCTCGGTCTCGAGAAGATCCCCCGCGAAGCGCTCACCGACTGCACCTTCGAGCTCCCCGGCGTGCGTCTTCAGGCCAAGCGTTTCCAGATCGCATGGAGCGACGAGGCCGTCACCATCACCCTCCGGCCGGTGAAAAAGTAGCGAGCACAAAACTCACTCTATGGCAATCCTTACTTCTTCTTGCCTTTCAGCCACTCCGGCGCGCGCAGCTTGCCGGCAGGCGCATCGGGCGGAATGTAGGGTTTGAGGTCGAGAAGCGGAGTCCCGTCAAAGGCGTCGATCTCTTTGACGATGATCCCGTCGCATTCGACGGAGAGGATCTCGCAAACGCTTAGAGCGATGAGATTCGGACGGACCGGCGCGCGGCACGCAAAGACTCCGGTGAGAGGATTCTTCTTGTTGCCGCGCGGATGAACCCTGAGGATGCCCCGTTTCGCGGGGGTGTCGTTCTTGTCGAACCAGTAGAGCGCAATGGCGTGGGACCACTCTTTTAGTCCGAGCAAGCCGTCCGTGTAGTCGTCGAAGATCCGAAGCCGCGCCGAGCTTTCGCTCTTCTCCACCCTGCCGATCGGACGAATCTCGTAAACGGAGTTCTCCATCGGGGCCTCCACCTCCTCGTCATCGGAAGCCGCTCCGCCCGAGGCCGACGCCAGGCCGCCGAGGCAGACCAAGGGGAGAGCCTTCCTGAAAAATCCACGCCTCGAGAGATCGTCATCCTTCACCATTTGCTCCTTCACACCCTGTGGGTCAATCGAAAACCACCTCGCCGACCGAGACCTCGACGCCGGCCCGGTCCGTGGCAAGATGACAGACATAGCCGGGGCAGAGAGGGACGGCGTGCAGCCGCCAGCGCCGAAGATCGAGTCGCGCAAATCCCTCCCTCACCAGGATCGTCTCGAGGGGAATGTCCATGCCGCGGCCGTCGGCTTTCATCACGCTCTCCTTGATCGTCCAGTAGGTGAAGAATTCCCGTAAAGGGCGGGCCGACGCCTCGATGCGGCGCCACTCGTCGGCGGTCATGTACGACTCATAGGCGCCAAAGTCGATCTCGGCGACCTTCTCGACGTCGATGCCGAGCCTCACCCCGCATCCCACGGCGCAGACCGCAACCTCCCCGGCGTGCGAGATATTAAAATCGATCGGTCCATCGCAGAAGGGGCGCTCGTTGATATCGGTCTGCAAACTCTCGAGCGCCCCGGCGGCGCCGGCCGCTTGCGCACCTTTTTTCAGAAGGAGCTTCCCAAAGAGATGAAGCTGTTGATCTTGCCACCTCCGGTAGCGTAAGATCGAGGAATGGAGCGTCCTGGGGAGGGTCGCCAGCCAACGCTCCCAAGCTGAAGGCTTCATTTTTTCTTGAAACCGTGCAAAGAGAACTTCCACAGTCGTCATCCGGTGCTCCTTTTTGTCCCGTGGACATCATAGATCAAAGAAATCCGGAAACACAGAGACCGTCGTCACTTCTCTCGAAAATCCCCAAAGAATCGCCCTAGCTGCGGACGATATAGGGAGATAAGGAGAATTGAAGATGACGACGAGAATGACGCCAGCTCGCGGTGGCGAGCGCGGAGGTCGTGTGGCTCACCAATTGTCAGCAGGCCAGCAGGGTCTCTATTTCCTGCACAGGGCCGCGCCCGAGAGCCGGGCTTACAACCTGGCCTGCGCCGCGCTGTTGCGTGCCGACACCGACCTCTCCCTGTTGAAGCAGGCGGTCCGCACCGTCTTCGAACGCCACGAGGCGTGGAGAACGCGGATCGTGACACGCGGCGAGTCTCCCGAACTGGTGATCGATGCGGGTGAGGAGTTCACCTCCGACGAGTTCGACGGCTCCTCCTGGAAGCGCGATGAGCTGAACGAGCGGATCGTCGACTACGCCCTGCGCCCCTTCGATCTCGGACGGGACATCCTCTGTCGAACCGGTCTCATCACGCGATCGGACGGGGGGCCGATCCTGCTCCTCACCGCTCATCACATCGCCTTCGACGGATGGTCGCTCTGGGTGTGCGTCAACGAGATCTGCTCCCTCTACAGCGCTCTCAAGGCGGGTGCTCCGTCGCCGCTCGAAGAGCCCGGCGCCGAATACACCGATTTCGTCGACTGGCAAAAATCGACCCTCTCCGGGCCGCGCGCCGAGCGCCTCCGCGACTACTGGCAGGGTGAGCTCGCCGGCGAGCTGCCCGTACTCAATCTTCCCACCGACAGGCCCCACCCCGCCGTCCAGGCCTACAGGGGAGCGACCCACAGCTTCGAGATCGGACCGGAACTGACCGAACGCCTCAGCGCTCTCGCCAAGCAGGAGGCGACCACTCTCTACACGCTCCTCCTCGCCGCCTACCAGGTTCTGCTCCATCGCTACTCGAACCAGGAGACCATTCTCGTCGGCTCTCCGGCGGCGGTCCGCTCGCGCCGCGAGTTCCGCGGAACGATCGGCTATTTCGTGAACTCCGTGGTGATGCGCGGAGAGCTCGGCGGCGATCCCCCGTTCGGAGAATTTCTCAAAACGATGCACCGCACCGTGCGGTCGGCGCTCAAACACCAGGATTATCCCTTCCCCCTCCTTCTCGAAAAGCTGGGGATCGACCGGGATCCGACGCGGTCACCGCTCTTCCAGAGTTCCTTCGTTTTTCAGAAGCCCGGCGATTTCGGACGACTCGCCGGCCTCCTCGACGTGGGCTTTACCGAAAGGCCCTTCGACGTGGGCGGACTGAATCTTGGCCCCCTCACCATCCTCCAGCGCGAAGACCAGTACGATCTCGCCGTGGAGATGGCCGTCGTCGCCCCCGCGTCCCGGCCGGAGGGAGCCCCGCCTGCGGGAGTCATCCCGGGAGTTTTCAAATACCGCACCGACCTCTTCGACGCGTCGACGGTGGAGACGATGGTGCGCCACTATCTGCGCCTTCTCGAGGATATCGCCGACCATCCGGAGAAGAAGGTTTCGTCCCTGCGCCTGCTCACCGGCGGCGAGGAGAAGATCCTCCTCCACGACTGGAACGACACGAAGGTCCCCACCGTTCCCACCGTCGGAGTCGCTCAGCTCTTCGAGCGGCAGGCGGAAGAGACGCCTCTTGCCACGGCGATCGCCTCCAAGGACGGGGACCTCACCTATGGCGAGCTCAACCGCCGCGCCAACCAGCTCGCCCACCATCTGCGGGAGCGCGGTGTGGGGCCGGAGAAGGTGGTCGGCCTGCTCGTCGACCGCTCCGCCGAGGCGATGATCGCTCTGCTGGGGATTCTCAAGGCCGGGGGCGCCTACCTTCCCCTCGATCCCTCTTTTCCGGCGGCGCGGCTCGAGCTGATGCTCGACGGCACCGACCTCTCTCTCGTGGTGACGCGGGAGTTTCTCAAGGACTCCCTTCGGGCGATCGACGCGCCGATCGTCGACCTCGATTCCGACGCGGCGGCGATCGCAGAAAGGAGCGGGGACAATCCGGACTGCCGCACGAGCCCGGAAAATCTTCTCTACCTGATCTTCACCTCCGGCTCGTCGGGAAAGCCCAAGGGTGTGGCCATGCCCCACGGGGCGATCACGAACCTCATCGCCTGGCAGCTCGAAAAGACGCGCATCGATCGGCCGGCGCGCACCCTCCAGTTCGCGTCGCTGAGTTTCGACGTGAGCATCCAGGAAATCTTCACGGCCTGGTGTTCGGGGGGCACGCTGGTGCTCGTCGAAAACGAGATCCGCCGCGACATGGAACGGCTGGCGGAATTCATCGCCGATGAGGGGCTCGAACGGATCTTTGTTCCTTTTGTCGCCCTCCAGCAGCTTTCGGAGATCTACCGTTCTCTCGGCACGGAAAAACTCGTCCTGCGCGAGGTGATCACCGCCGGCGAGCAGTTGCAGATCACGCCCGCCGTATCCGCCCTCTTCGAGCGGCTTCCGGAGTGCGCCCTCTGCAACCAGTACGGGCCGACCGAGAGCCATGTGGCGACCGCCTACCAGATGCCCGATGACCGCAGGGCATGGCCGGTCCTTCCGCCGATCGGCCGCCCTCTGGCCAACATGGAGATCTTTATCCTCAACGCCGCCCGCCAGCCCGTGCCGGTCGGCGTGACGGGCGAACTCTACATCGGCGGCGCCGGACTCGCCAGGGAGTACGCCAACAGGCCTGCGCTGACGGCGAAACGTTTCGTGGCCCATCCCTTTGAGGCTGACGCCAAGAGCGGCGCGGACTCCAAGAGTACGGCGCGCCTTTATCGCACGGGAGATCTGGCCCGCTACCGGCGCGACGGGACGATCGAGTTTCTCGGACGCAGTGATTTCCAGGTCAAGGTGCGCGGCTATCGGATCGAGCTCGGAGAGATCGAGACGATCCTCTGCCGCCACGACGTGGTGCGCGAGGCGGCGGTGGTGCTCCGCGAGGACACACCGGGCCGCAAACGGCTCGCCGCCTATGTCGTGGCCGAGAGGGGCGCGGAGCCCGACGGGCGCGCTCTTCGTGATTTCGCGTCGCGCCACTTGCCACGGTATATGATTCCGGCCACCTACACTCTTCTCGACGCTCTCCCGCTGACGCCGGGAGGCAAGGTCGACCGCAAGGCGCTCCCCCTGCCCGAGGCATCGCCACACGGGGCCGATGAGGAGTACGAACCGGCGCGGACGCAGACCGAGGAACTGATCGCCAAGATCTGGTCGACCGTTCTCGGCGTGGAGAGGATCGGCCGGACAGACAACTTCTTCGAGCTCGGCGGCCATTCGCTGCTCGCCACGCAGGTGGCGTCGCGCGTCCGCGATGTGCTCGGCGTGGAAGCGCCGCTCAGAGATTTTTTCGAAACTCCCACCGTCGAGGGGCTCGCAGCCCGGTACGATCAGGAACGGGAGAGCCGGCTCGCAGCCCGCAAGGCGTCGCCCATCGAAAAAGCGGAGCGCGCCGAAACGATGCCTCTCAGCTTCTCCCAGGAGCGCATGTGGTTTCTCCACCAGCTCGATCCGGAGAGCGCCGCCTACAACATGGGCGTGGCCTTCCGCCTCGAGGGGCGCCTCGACCGTGGCGCGGCCGAGAAGGGTCTGCGTGAGATCATCAGACGGCACGAGAATCTCCGCACCACCTTTCATTCGGGCGAGCATGGCCCGGTGAGCCGCATCGCGCCCGATGGCGACCTCGAGGTCCGATTCGTCTCCGTCGACGACCTGCCCCGAAGGGAGCGGCTCGACGCCGTCAGGGAACGCGCCGGCGCCGAGATCCGAATACCTTTCGATCTGGCCGTGGGGCCGCTCTTTCGGGTCACCGTTTACGAGCTGGGCGAGGAGGATCATGTGATCCTCTTCTGCATGCACCACATCATCTCCGACCTGTGGACCTTCGGCGTTCTCTTTCACGAGCTCTCCATTCTTTACAGGGCCGAGAGCCCCGACGGGACCACCACCCTGCCCGCGCCCGCGCTCCAGTACGCCGACTTCGCCGTCTGGCAGCGGGAATGGTTCCGGGGCACGGTCCTCGACGAGCAGCTCTCCTACTGGAAGAAACAGCTCGCCGGCGTGCCCATCCTCGAACTGCCCATCGATCACGTCCGCCCATCGGTGAGAACCAACCGGGGGGCACTGAGGTCGATGGAACTCTCGCGGCGCCAGATCGAGGAGCTCAAGCTCTTCGCCGCCCGCGAAGGGGCCACGCCCTTCATGGTTCTGCTCGCGCTCTTCAAGCTGCTCCTCATGCGGATCACGGGACAGACCGATGTGGTGGTGGGATCACCGATCGCCAATCGCAATCGCCTCGCCGTGGAAGAGATGACGGGCACCTTCGTCAACACCCTCGCCATGCGCACCGATCTCGGAGGGGATCCCACTTTTCGCGATCTCCTGGGCCGCGTCAAGGAGACGACCCTCTCCGCCTATGCCCACCAGGACATGCCCTTCGAAAAACTCGTCGAGCAACTCCAGCCCGAGCGCGACATGAGCCACTCGCCCCTGGTGCAGGTCCTCTTCAACCTGGCCAACGCACCTTTCGAGACGCCGCGCATCGACGATCTTGCCTGGAGCCCGCTCGAGATCGATCGCGGCTCGGCCCAGTTCGATCTCTCCTTCTTTGTCGACCTCGAGATCACGCGCAAAGCCTACGCCGAGTTCAACACCGATCTCTTCGAACCTGCCACGATCGATCGGCTCCTCGGCCATTACGGAACGGCCCTCGCGTCGGTTCTCGAGAATCGGGACCAACCGCTGTCGACGGTGCCGCTCCTCGGGGCCGGTGAGCGCGACCGGCTGCTCGACGAATGGAACGCCACCCGATCGGCATACAGCAGCGAGACCTGCCTCCCCCAGCTCATCGAGGCCGAGGCGGCGCGCCGTCCCGACGCGGTGGCGGTCAGACTCAACGGCCGCCAGTACACCTACGGCGAGCTCAACAGCCGGTCGAACCAGGTCGCCCGACGCCTGAGGGAGATGGGCGCCCGACCGGGCGTTTTCGTGGGGATCTACATGGAGCGATCCCTCGACATGATGGTCGGCCTGCTCGGCGTCCTGAAATCGGGAGCCGCCTACCTTCCTCTCGATCCGGCCTTTCCCAGGGATCGGCTCGAGTTCATGATCGACGACGCCGCCGTGCCGATCCTTCTCACCGTGGAGGCACTCGCCGGCGATCTGGCCGGGCCGCGGACGGCCACACTGGCGCTCGACGCCGAGTGGGAGACCCTCGCCGCGTGCCGTTCCGACGATTTGGAACCGATGGCGTCACCCGAGGACCTCGCCTACGTGATCTACACGTCGGGTTCGACAGGCAAACCCAAGGGCGTGCAGATCTCGCACCGGGCGCTCGTCAATTTCCTCGAATCGATGCGCGCCGAGCCCGGAATGGCCGAAAAGGACAGGGTGCTTGCCCTGACCACCCTCTCCTTCGACATCGCCACGCTCGAGCTCTTCGTCCCCCTCATCGTGGGCGCCGAGGTCGATCTCGTCGATCGCGAAACCGCCTACGACGCCGCCCTGCTCGCCGAAAAGATCGACGCCTCGGGCGCGACGGTGATCCAGGCCACGCCCGCCACGTGGCGCATGCTGATCGACTCGGGCTGGAAGGGGAAGGAGGACCTCAAGATCCTCTGCGGCGGCGAGGCGCTCCCGCGCGATCTGGCCGACGCCCTGCTCGACCGGTGCGCCGAGCTCTGGAACATGTACGGCCCCACGGAGACCACGGTCTGGTCGACGATCTGCAAGGTCGAGGCGGGAACCGAACCGATCCTCATCGGCCGGCCGATCGCCAACACCGAGATCTATCTCCTCGACGGCGCCCTTGAGCCGGTGCCGATCGGCGTGCCGGGAGAACTCCACATCGGCGGCGACGGTCTGGCGCGCGGTTATCTAAACCGCGAGGAGCTGACCGCGGAAAAATTCATCGCCCACCCCTTCCGTTCCCACAAAGGGGTGCGGATCTACAAAACGGGCGATCTGGCGCGCTACCGGTCCGACGGCCGCATCGAATGCCTCGGCCGGATCGACAACCAGGTCAAGATCCGGGGATTCCGCATCGAGCTGGGCGAGATCGAGACAGCCCTCGCCGCCTATCCGGCGGTGCAGAAGGCGGTGGTCGTCGTCCGCGAGGACACCCCCGGCGACCGCCGTCTCGTGGCCTACATCGTCTCGGACAGCCACCACGAACCGACGCTGGCCGAGCTCAGGCCCTTCCTGAGAGAGTCGCTGCCAGATTACATGATCCCCTCGGCGGTGGTCCCCGTCTCGACCTTCCCCCTGACGCCGAACGGAAAGATCGACCGCCGCGCCCTGCGCCCGCCCGAACAGGGCAGGCCCGACCAGGTCCGCCAGTACCTGGCGCCGCGCACGCCCCTGGAAAAAACGCTCGCCAAGGTCTGGAGCGACATCCTCGGAATCGAACGGATCGGGATCAACGACGACTTTTTCGATCTCGGCGGCCACTCGCTCCTCGCCACGCGGCTCGCCAACGCCCTGCGCCAGACCCTCAAGATCGATCTTCCGCTCCGCGCCATCTTTCTCGAGTCGACGGTGGCCAACCTGGCGCGCAAGATCACCTACACAGCCGAGACCGGCGCCTACGCCTACCACGAGACACCGCCCAAGTGGGCGTCTCTCGTTCCGATCCAGCCCAAGGGAGAGAGGCGGCCCTTCTTTCTCGTTTCGGGCAACTACCGCGCCGAGGACGAGTTTTACGGCTACATGGCCAACCTCGTCCCCCACCTCGGTCTCGATCAGCCGGTCTTCGGCTTCCGGGCGCGCGGCCTCGACGGCCGCGAGGCGCCGCACAGGAGCGCCGAGGAGATGGCGCGCGATTATGTCGACGAGATGCGCCTCTACCAGCCCGAGGGACCCTATTTCCTTGGCGGGGAGTGCGTGGGCGGCGTGGTCGCCTTTGAAATGGCGCAGCGCCTCCTGAAGGAGGGGCACGACGTCGGGCTTCTGCTTCTCATGGACACCTTGCGCCCCTCGTGGTACAGCGCCCTCCAGGTCAAGTTCTACTTCTTGCAGCGCAAACTGCGGTCGATCACCAACAACCTGCGCCGCATCTTTCAGCACGACCACAAGAAGGGAAAGGAACATCTTGCCAGACTGCTCCAGCGCAAGAGGAGGCTCTACTTCCCGCTCAACGAGGACGAACGGATCCGCAAGAGGATTCACAGTATCGAGAGGGCCTACTCGAAACTCATGTTCCGCTACAGGCCGCGACCGCTGCCCGGAAAGCTGACCCTCATCGTCAACGAGGAACAGTACGGCCGCGACTCGTACATCGGCTGGAAGGGTTTCGCCACGGAGGGTGTCGAACTCCACAGGGTGCCCGGAAACCACCTGACGCGGATCACCGAGTATGTCAAGATCACCGCCGCGCGATTGCGGACCTGTCTCGACGAGGCACAGTCTGAGGGGCCGGCATGATTTCGATCGACAACGTGACCATGCGCTTTCCCATTCCGCGCACCCTGCGCGAGGTTCTGCGCAATCCGCTGGCGCGCGCCGAATCGTGCACCGCCCTCGAGGGCGCCAACCTTCTCGTCGAGCGGGGCGATCGGGTCGCCGTGCTCGGTCCCAACGGTGCGGGGAAAACGACCCTGCTCAAGCTGATCGGCGGGCTCTTTCTCCCCACGGAGGGAGAGATCGCGATCAACGGCCTCTCCACGCTGCGCCGCAACACGGCCGCGCGGCGGTCGGTGGGATTCGTCATGAACGAGGAGCGCAGTTTCTTCTGGAGACTCACGGGGCGCCAGAACCTGATGTTTTTCGGCGCTCTCGACAACATCTTCGGCAATGAACTGAAGGAACGCGTGGAAGAGGTGATCGACGTGGTCGGCCTGGAGGCCTTTGTCGACCGGCCCTTCTCCAACTACTCGTCGGGCATGAAGCAGCGCCTCGCAATGGCGCGCGGACTCCTTCCCGATCCCGAGGTGCTGATCCTCGATGAACCGACGCGCACCCTCGATCCGATCGCCTGCGAGGAGCTGATCGAGCTGATCCTGAAGAGGATCCATTCCGATGCAAAAAAGACCCTGCTCATCGCCACGCACCGTTTCGACGAGGCGACCCGCCTCTGCGACCGGGTGATGGTCATCAGCAAGGGCCGGATCGTCTCCGTCGACAGGCTCGCCGATCTCGACGCGCGCGGCGACGATCTTTCGCGATACTACAAGAGCTGCCTCGAGAAGCGGGAGGAAGCCCTTGCCTGACCGGGCCGCACCGCTATCGACGAACGATCCTCGGGGCGCGCAAACGGCCGCGCCCAAGGCGAGCGCATTGCGAAAATCGTGCGCCTTCATCGTGCGCGACTACCAGATCGAAATCGGCTACAAGCTCAACTTCCTTCTCAAGGCGCTCAACTCGATCGTACCGATCGTCTTTTTCTTCTACCTCAGCAAGTTGATGGTCACCGACGGTTCGATGGGGCTTGCCGAATACGGGGGAGACTATTTCCCCTTCGTTCTCATCGGGCTCGCCTTTCATCGTTACCTCCAGCTCTCGCTCCGCTGGTTTGCCGATTCGGTGCGTCTCGTTCAGGTGACGGGTTGCCTCGAGGCGATGCTCGGCTCCCAGACGCGGCCCACTTCGATCGTGCTCATGTCGTCCTTCTACGGATTGCTTTCGACGAGCGTCCACCTCGTTCTGATCCTCGTCGTCGCCGCCCTCGGCTTCGGTCTCGACCTGAGCCGAGCCGATCTCTTCGCCGCAATCACGGTCCTGGCCTTCTCGGTCTTGACGTTCATCGGATTCGGGATCATCTCGGCCACGGCGATCATCATCTTCAAGAGGGGCGATCCGGTGACCTTTGTTTTCAGCGTGGTGGGTGTCGTTCTCGGCGGCGCATACTTTCCCATCGACGTGATGCCGCTCTGGCTGCAGAAGCTCTCGTGGGTCATCCCCATCACCCACTCGCTCCACGCCCTCCGCCTCACCCTCCTCGAGGGGCACTCGATCTCCATGGTGGCCGATTCGGTGATCGTCCTGGGGGTGATGGGCGCCGTCCTCTTTCCCGCGAGCCTGAAGCTCTTCTCCTGGGCCGTACTCAAGGGCCGCAAGGACGGCACCCTGATGCAGTACTGATCGAGTTCTGACTGATTGTAGATAGCTGAATAGTAGGGTCTCAGGTCGGAGTCGTTCAGGATTTCGCTCCCTTAGGCATTTTCCCGAAGGGAAAATGAAGTCGGTCGCGAGAATCCCGAACGCCTCCGCCCGCGCGCACCGCTTACTCACCCTTCGAAACCGTCAGACTCTATCATTTCGTGAGACAGAAACCTTCTTTCCCTCCCGCCCACTTGAGAGACCCTACACCCTCCAAACATCACCCACCGTTCAGCCCCGCTCTCCAATTTTCAAAACGCGCCTCTATCCTCCATTGCAAAACGCCCCCTCGATCCGTGTCTTCCCGACGACCCTGACGTCCCATGCCCAAGATGCCATTGCTACTCTCATCGATCATACCGGCGGATCTTCGGGCCGCGCCGGCGGGGAGCGGCGGCGAAGACGCCGAAACCCCGCCGTCAGAGCGTACTGATTAATCGTCTTGGTACTGGAAGGTCGGAAGGAGAGAGAAGAAAAGAGAATTTGCCAGGAGAACCCAGGGTATCAGGGAATTAGGAGGTGAGAGATTTGGGTTTTACTCTTTCGACAAAGAAACCTTGGCAAATCCTCGTAATGTTTCAATTAAATCTCTTTGGACTACCCTGCGATCAAAACCATCTCCAATGGTTATATAAACTCTACCTGACCGATGGGGGAATACAAGAAAAATAAGAGTTTTGAAGGAACAAAAAACGCCTGGAGCCCAAGCCCAAGCGCCTCCCGGCCGCGGGCCGAGAGGCGCTTGGAATCAGAGACGAGAGAGAGAATTCAGAGTCACGCTCATCAATAAGAGGTGACCGTGACCGAATCCTTGTACGTATTTTCCAGAGTGTCGTTCAACTCGTCGACACAGAAGGTGATCGTGTAGGCCCCAGCGGGAATCTGGATCTGGGACAGAAGATACTCGTCGAGCTCAACGAGGGGGCCGTCGTAGGCGCGCTTGGCCCAGGCGCTCTTCTTCCACCACCCCGGGTGCTGATACCACCACTTGTTCCACTGGTTCTTCTCCGCCCACACCCACCAGTCGTAGGCAAGGCCGAGCTGTTCGTTGGGATCGAGGGAGATCGTGATCGTGCTGATGTCGGTCGAGTTGACCTGAATCGAGCCGCCCAATCCGTTGACCTTGATATCGACCTGGGGGAAGGTCGGGCCGCCGCTGCTGCCATGAACGAGCAGCGAGGGATCGCCGAAGACGGTCCAGTGATCGAACTCGCTCTGGCCCGCGGATCCGTACTTGTCCATCATCAGACACGATCCCGCGAAGCAGAGGCATCCGTAGGTCTGGTAGGTGAAGTCGCAGTAGCGGTCGACGAACTCGTCCTGTGCCTCCATGGGAGGATCCCAGGACTGGTTCTGAGTCGACATGTAGGCGCCCACCGCACCGGTCGGCTCGCCGCCGTTGGTCGCACGGAGCCACGCTTCGGCAAAACAGGTGCCGCTCATGAAGTAACCGTTGACGCACGCCACGGAGGTGATAAAGGGCAGCATGTTGTTGTTGACGAGGTTGTTCACATCGTTGCTCGAGAATCCCGTGGTCCCCCACGAACTACTGCTGCCGTGGCCGCAGTAGTTTATGATGCCCCGTCCCTCGTTGACGGCGTTCTTGACCTGCGTCGAGGTGGCGGAGGGATCATAAAACTCATCGACTTCGGTGTAGCCGAAGGTGAGAAGGTCGTCGCGAATATAGCCCATGTGCACGTGGTCGTACTCGTTGTAGTGGCCGGGGCCCTGGTTGGACGCGATGCCCGTGCCCTTCCACTGCCAGTCGCCGCCGTGGATGCCCTGCTCGAACTCGAGGGTCCGTTCGACCTGGGTGTCGACCTGGGCGGCCGTCTCGGCCGAGAAACGGCCGATGAAGATATCGGGATAGTGGTCGCCACCAGCGACGAGCGAGTAGGTCGGATCGAGTCCGCCGCTCGGCGTGGGAACCTGTCCAGCGTCGCCCACGAGGAGGACGAAGGCGAGGTTGTTCTGGTCGTAGTAGTTCTGGATATAGGCCTTGATCGCAGACGAAGTGTTTCCCGCGACCGACTTCTTCACCACTGTCGTGCTGAGGCCGATCGAATCCTTCCACGCTTCGAAGATCTGGACGTTCGACTCCCACTGGTCGTAGACGATGACGAGCATCTCGCCGTCCTCGTCGAGAGGATTGTACCGGCCGCCGTTTCCGCCGCCATTGACGAAGTGGTTGGCGATGAGCTGCCCGAAAGCCTTGCTCGGCTTGCTGTAGCCGATGGGCAGCGTATTGGCCGCCGGCTTGTTGACGACGTCGGCCGCCTCGATCACCTGCACCGTGATGGTGTCGTACACACGCAGCACGCCGGTGACGGGGTTGTACTGGAAGGGATTGAGGTTCACGACCACACCGCGCACATCGCGCATGATGTAGGGCTCGCCGAGGCCGGCGATCTCTGCGGGATAGAAGGCGTCCGTGCTGTAGACGTCGGCGAAGGTGTAGGGCACGGTCGCGGGATCGATCGTCCTGGGCAGATGGCCCTTGGACGGGGCGATCCGCACGTTTTCGATCTCATGGTAAGTGGCGTCAATCACGTCGATCGCCACGTGGCCGCTATTGGGGATGATCACGCTGCGCGCGTAAGTGGGAAGAGCGGGGTGGCCCGTCTCGTAAATGCCGCCGAAACCGTCCATGTCGAGGATGGAGAACTCCTGCCCCCCGATCATCACAGACTGGCTCTCGAATGCGCCGAAGTCGAAACTGACCACCGTGTCACCGGGCGTAGCCTTGACCACGTCGATGTTCACGGCATCATCCGCCGCCGAGGCAGAGGCGCAGAGCGCGAGTGCACAAAACAAAGACAGGAATACGTTCTTCATGGTTCCTCCTCGAAAAAAGTGTATGGGGCGCCCCCTGCGACGGAGCGCAAATTTACAGGAACTGAAATCAGATCTTCACGGGCTTGTGTCGAATGAGACGTTTATTCTGGCTTACTTATCAAGTCAAGTTGATTCAGGGTGTTAAGATCATCATATTAAAATCGACTAACAAGTCAAACTTTATGTCCCTCCCGGGGAAGAAAATATCCCTACCTTTAAGGTGTGTATTTAAATCCAGGCGGCAATCGCACCGAGAGCCAACGAAAAAACCGAGAGCCGCCGAAAAAAAGGAAAGACTTGTGCACTCGGGTTGCGCCAAGCAACATGATCAGAGCAAAGCTCACCAGCCTATCGAATTCGAGGAAACACAACCCGGAGTTATACGATGAATCGTAATGTGAGAGAGATCGAATGGCTTGTCGACAAGAGCCTTCCTCGCAAGCGCGAGCTCCGAAAAAAACCTTGGCTCCAACCCTACGGCGACCTCACCGATTTGAACAGGTGCCGCGTGCTTCTCGACTCGGTGGGACGCGACGTGCTTGCCGACATCGTTCTCGATTTCCTGAGCCTGCTCGACACGTCGTCGGCCGTGTACGAGAAGAACGGCGATTATGCCCTGGGGATCTTCTCGTCGGGATGGTGCCGAACGCTCGATCGCGCCTCGCGCGAACTGTGCGGCACCGACGACCTGGCCGAGGCGCTCGCCTGCGGCAGGTGGCACTGCCACGAATCGTGCTGGAACGACGCATCGAAAGCCGCGATCGAAAGCGGGGAGCCCGTCACGATCGAATGCCACGGCGGACTCAACATCTTCGCCGTGCCGATCCGCTCCGCCGGCGAAATCATCGGCGCCATCAACTTCGGTTTTGGCGATCCGCCCCGCGATCCGCAAAAGGTCAAGGCGATCGCCGACAAGTACGGAATCGACGCGGAAGAACTCCAGAAGCATGCCGAAGCGTACGAATCGCGGCCGCGCTTTCTCATCGATGTGGCCCGGGACTACCTGGTCACCTCGGCCCGGTTGATCGGCGAAATCGCCGCCCGTAAATCAACGGCAGACACGCTCCTTCAGAAGAAGGACTTTCTCGAAAGCATTGTCGACACGGCTCAGACCATCATCCTCGTTCTCGACATCGAAGGCCGGATCGTGCGCTTCAATCCCTACATGGAAGAACTCACCGGCTTCAGCCTCGACGAGGTCGCCGGTAAGGACTGGTTCTCCACATTTTTGCCCTCCCGCGACCAGGACAAGATTCGGGGTGTTTTCGAATCGGCCATCAGCGGGACGCGCACCAGGGGAATCATCAATCCGATCGTGAAGAAGGACGGCGGCACGCGTTTGGTCGAATGGTGGGATGACGAACTCCGTAACGCGAAGGGCGAGTTGACGGGGATCCTCGCCATCGGCCAGGACATCACCGAACGCGCTCTGGCCGAGGAGAAAGAGAAGAAGCTGATCGCCCAGGTGCAGCACGTGCAGAAACTCGAAAGCCTCGGCACCCTGGCAGGCGGAATCGCCCACGACTTCAACAACCTGCTCATGGGCATCATCGGAAACCTCGACCTCGCCAAGGAAAACATCGCCACATCGTCGACGACCTTCGACAACGTGTCGCAGGCCGAGATGGCCGCGAAGCGCGCCTCGGAACTCTGCAGGCAACTGCTCGCCTACTCCGGCAAGGGCCGTTTCATCGTCGAGTCGCTCAACCTCAACGATATCGTCGACGAGATGGTTCACCTCCTCGAGGTGTCGATTTCGAAGACGGTAGTGCTCAAGTACAATCTTGCCGAAAATCTTCCCCCCATCGAGGTCGACGCCACTCAGACCAGGCAGGTGATCATGAACCTGATCACCAACGCTTCCGAATCGATCGGCAACAAGAGCGGTGTGGTGAGCATCATCACCGGCGCCATGGAGTGCGACCGCTCCTATCTCGACGAGGTCTTCCTCGCCGACGGCCTGCCCGAGGGAGTCTACGTCTACATCGAGGTGGCCGACACGGGCTGCGGCATGGATGCGGAAACGGTGGAGAAGATTTTCGATCCCTTTTTCACCACCAAGTTCACCGGACGCGGCCTCGGTCTCGCGGCTGTTCTCGGTATCGTGCGCGGCCATGGCGGGGCGATCAAGGTCTACAGCGAGCCGCGCAGGGGGACGACCTTCAAGGTCCTCTTTCCCGCCAGCGATCAGCCCGCCGTTGCCCTCAAGGACGAGTCGGCTGACACCGACGGGTGGAGAGGCGAGGGGACGATCCTGCTCGTCGACGATGACGAGACGGTGCGCGCCGTGTGTGGAATCATGCTCGAACGGCTGGGATTCGAGGTCATGACCGCTCCCGACGGCCGTGAGGCGGTCAACCTCTATCGGAGCCATGCCGACACCATCCGGTGTGTGATACTCGACCTCACCATGCCCCACATGGACGGGGATACGGCGCTCCGCGAGATCAGACGGATCAAGAACGACGTGCCCGTTTTGCTCACGAGCGGCTACAACGAGCAGGAGATCATCGATCGTTTCGCGGGCAAGAAACTGGCAGGCTTCATCCAGAAACCGTTCCGGAAAGCCGCCCTCTCGGCCAAGCTGCGCGAAGTGCTCGATGAGCAATGAGAGGGAGTCGCGGAGCGGGGAGTCGCGCCCTCAACTGAGCGCATCGCCGGTGAGACAGACCATCATCAAAAAGGCGTAGGCGTTGACGCGCATGAAGGTGGGGAAGCAGAGGTCGAGCCGCTTGCGCCTCCAGACGAAGGCGCCCGCATCGAGACCGAGCCAGACCGACCCGATGAGGATCGCCACGATCCAGGGGAATCCCACATCGTTGGAAATCGCGAGGAGCAGCCCGGCGGCGGCCACGGCGATGATCCACATGGCGGTGACGCGCTTGATCTGAACCTCGGAGAGCCGCCGCGACAGGGTCGGCAATCCGGCGGCCTCGTAGTCCTTGTAGTGAAGAAGGAGGAGCAGCCAGAAGTGCGGGATCTGCCAGAGAAAAAAGAAGAAGGAGAGTTCCACGATCGCGCCATCGAACACCATGCCGCCGCCCGACGCCCAGCCCACGGCGGGCGGGATGGCGCCGACCAGGGCGCCCGGTACGGCAGCGTAGGCGGTGATCCTCTTGAGGTAGGCGTAGACGCCGTTGTACCAGACGAGCGCCGCCGCGCCGAGAGCGAGTATGACGACGGTGTGCGCCTCGATGCACGAAAGCGCGTAAAAGCCCGCCCCGCAGAAGAGCACGGCCACAAAAAGAGCCCAGTCCGCGCTGATCCGCCCCGACGGAATCGGCCGTGAGGCGGTCCGCTTCATGCGCCCGTCGATGGCGGCGTCCTGCACCTGGTTGAGCGCGGCCGAACCGCAGGCGAGCAGGAAGATCCCCACAGCGGGGAGGACGACGCCGGCCGTGAACCGCCCGACAAAGACGAGATGGCCCGTGGCCACCGAAAGGGTGACCACGATGGTGATGCGCGCCTTGACCAGTTCGAGGATCGTCCCGATCAGGGCAGGAAACTGGAGAATCGCCGGAGCCGTTCCCTCGCGGGCTGTCACTTGTTTCCCTCCTCCCCACTTTTCTCAGCCGCCTCGTCGGCGATCTTGCGCATCGCCTCCTCGATTGGGATCGTCTTGCGCGGCTCCACTTTCTTGTCGAGTTCGTAGTCGGTCTTGAGCGTCTCGATCTCCTCGGGACTGCTCGCCGGCCGGTCGGAACCCTGGTAGAAGGACGCCACCTTGTGGGCGAGCGCGAAGCGGTCCCAGGGAGGCAGGTTGGCGAAGGAGCGCATCTGGGTTCCGTCGACCCCCTCGCTGAGGGTGCGGAAGATGTCGGTCACCTTCGGGCTCAGTTTCCATTCGGCCAGAGACCGGAAATCGCGCGAGCCCTCGACGAGCCCCCCCTGGCCCTCGGCGCCGTGGCACGAGAGGCAGTAGGTCTTGTAGAGCTTCTCGCCGTCACGCTCGGCGATCTCCCTCGAGCGGGGATTCATGGCCGTCTCCATCACCACCGGCTTGTTCCGGTCGGCGATTTTCCCGTCGACCCATTTCTTGTATTCCTCGGCGGAGAGGACCTCGAGCTTGGTGATCATCTTCGAATGATCGAGGCCGCAGTACTCGGCGCAGAAGATGTTGAAGGTTCCCTCCTCTTCGGGATGAAACCAGAGATGGGTGTCCTTCCCCGGAACGCAGTCCTCCTTGACGCGGAAATCGGGGAGGTAGAGGCTGTGGACCACATCGTCGGGCGGCGCGGTCATCTCGAGTTTGATCGGCGTGTCGATTGGAACGAAGAGGCGGTCCGACGTGATTCCCAGTTCGGGGTAGTTGAAGGTCCAGTACCAGCGCTGGCCGACGACCTTGATCACCTTGGCCCCTTCGGGCACGGAGCGCATCAGCTTGAAACCCTCGTATCCCTTGAAGAACATGAAGAGCACGAGGATCGTGGGAATCACGATCCACGTCACCTCGAGAAGAAGATTGCCCTCGATCGGCGTCGCCTTTGGATTGCGGCTGCGCCGGTACTTGACAATAAAAAAGACCATGGCGGCCGTGATGCCCACGAGGAGCGCGACGGAGATCCCCCCGATCCAGTAAAAGGCCGAGTCGACCTCCTTGGCAAAATTAGAAACGGCAGGATACATCGATCACCCTTACCTGTAAGAGTAGTCCGTAAAAGTCAGCCCGATAAAGATACCATAGGTGAGGAGCAGGACGAGGATCATCACCGTGAAGATCGGTTTCTCGAACCGGATGTGCATGAAGTAGAGCAGCACGAGGGTCGACTTGACCGTGGCGATCAGAATCGCCGCGAAGATCGCCATGTGATTGAGATCGGCATACTTGGCGCCCACGGTGACGCCCGTGAGCGCGATGAGTCCCACCCACACCCAGACGTACACCCTGATCGGCACGATGTGGTGTTCGGCTGTGTTCTGATCCATCAAAACGTCCTCAGCTTATCAGGTAGAAAAGGGGAAACAGAAAAATCCAGATCAAGTCGACGAGGTGCCAGTAGAGCCCCGTGTTTTCGAGAAGCAGAGGGCGCTCGGGCGTGGTCCGTTCACCCGCAACCCGCTTCATGGCAAAAAGAATCAAGCCGATCCCGATGATCACGTGCAGGGCGTGAAGCCCCGTCATGGTGAAGTAGAGACCGTAGAAGACGTTTTCGCCCTTGGTGAGCTCGAGCAGATGGTCCGAGCCGGGATAGACGCCGTGCTCGAACTTTCCCGCCCACTCGAAGGACTTGATCACGAGAAAAGCGAGGGCGAAAAGGATCGTGATCCACATGAGCCCGATCGATCGTTTCTTGTCGGCGCGCTGCAGAGCGGCGATCGAAAGCGCCATGGTCAGACTGCTCGTGAGAAGGATCACCGTGTTCACCGTGCCGATCGGAATGCTGAGCGCCGCCGATCCGAGCCGGAACTGCCAGTTGAAATCGTGGAGGTAGACGCCGTAAACGATGAAGAGCGTGCCAAAAAGGAGCAGCTCGGTGAAAAGAAAGAGCCACATGCCGATCTTCACCGCCACCGGATCGTAGACCACGCCGGGAACGTGGTGCGAGTCCGCGCCGGTGGCGCTGGAGGCGTCCGCGCCCTCGGCGCGGGAGGCGTCATTTCGGGCGGTTCCTTTATCACTCATCTTTAACCTCGTCCGGTCCTTCGACCTCGTCGGGATATTCGTAAGGCCCGCCCGTGATCTCGGGGATCTCGGCAAACTGGTGCGTGGGCGGCGGCGAGGCGATCGTCCACTCGAGCGTCGATCCGCCCCAGGGATTGGCCTCCGCTTTTCGTCCCTTGAAGAAGGCGTGGAGCAGGTTGCCCACGAGGAGCAGGATGCCCGTCACCATGATCCACGAACCGATCGTCGACGTCCGGTGGTAGACGGTGTACTCGGGCAGGTAGTCGGCGTAGCGGCGCGGCATGCCGAAGAGCCCGGCCAGGAAGAGCGGGAAGTAGAGGCAGTTGAAACCGACAAAGAAGAGCGCCCAACCGGTGACAGCGACTTTCTTGTTGTACATGCGGCCGAACATCTTGGGAAACCAGTGATACATGGCGGCAAAGAACATCACCCCTCCGCCGCCGAGCATGGTGTAGTGAAAGTGGGCGACGATGAAGGCCGTATCATGGAGGTGGATGTCGGTGGAAAGCGCACCCTGAAGCAGTCCGGTGAATCCGCCGATGCTGAAAAGAAAAATGAAGGCGAGCGCGAAGAGAAAAGGCGGTTCCACGCGGATCGATCCCTTGTACATCGTCGCCAGCCAGTTGAAGACCTTGACGGCGCTCGGAATCGCCACGATGAAGGTGAGCAGCGAAAAGACGACGCGCGCCACGTCGGCCATTCCCGAGGTGAACATGTGGTGGGCCCAGACGAGGGAGCCGATCCCGGCGATGGCGAGCGACGAATAGGCGACAAACTTGTACCCGAAGATCACCTTCCGGCAGAAGACGGAGATCACCTCGGAAACGACGCCCATGGCGGGCAGGACCATGATGTAGACCGCCGGATGGGAGTAGATCCAGAAGAGGTGCTGGAAGAGGATCGGGTCCCCCCCCTGGCCGGGATCGAAAATTCCAATGCCGAGCATCCTTTCGAGGAGGATCAGGATGAGCGTGATCCCCACCACCGGCGTGGCGAGGATCTGGATCCACGCCGTGGCGTAGAGCGACCAGACGAAGAGCGGCATGCGGAACCATTTCATCCCCGGCGCCCGCATGCGGTGCACGGTGGCGATGAAGTTGAGCCCCGTGAGGATCGACGACCACCCGAGGATGAATGCCGCCATGATCGGCAGGAAGACATTGGTCGACGTGTCCGAGCTGTAGGGGATGTAAAAGGTCCACCCCGTGTCGACGCCGCCGATGATCACCGAGCAGAGCGCAAAGATCCCTCCGCCGATGTAGAAGTACCACGACATCAGGTTGAGGCGCGGAAACATCACGTCGTTGGCGCCGATCTGGATCGGCAGCAGGAAGTTTCCGAAAACGGCCGGAATGCCGGGGATGATGAAGAGAAAGATCATGGCGATGCCGTGCAGGGTGATGACGCGGTTGTAACCGTCGTTCGTCATGATCTGCTCGCCGGGCGCAAAAAGCTCGAGGCGGATCAGCAGCCCCAGCCCCACGGCAAAAAGAAAGAAGACCAGAATCGATCCGAGATAGAGGAGGCCGATCCGCTTGTGGTCGGTGGTGGTCAGCCACGAACGGAGCCCCTTCTCGGCATGGATATAGTCGGGCGCCGCGTTATCGATCGGCTTCGGCTCCATCAGTTCGCCCCCGCTTGTTTTGTTTTGCCCTTCCGGCGGAAAAGGATGACCGCCAGAAAGATCCCGACGAAGAGCAGGGTGCCGGCAAGGATCACCCTGTTGATCTGGAAGACGTAACCCCGCCCCTCATCGTCGGGACGGTAGCAGAGCCGCTGGATCGTCTGGATGAAGGAGCGCGCCTTGCCGTTGTTGGCGTCGATGATGGCGAACTTCATGTTCGCCGGAAGGATCTCGAGGCCGGGCAGGTAGCGCACGATCTTTCCCTCCTTCGAGAGATAGACGATCGTTCCGGCATGGACGAAGTCCTCGCCCTCGCGCTTGAACCGGAAACCGGTGGCGTCGGTCAACCGCATCACGTTGGCCGCATCGCCCGTGAGAAAGCGCCAGCTCTCGGGCGGGATCTTCCGGTCCATCCCCTCGAGGAGGTTCTTCTTGGCCGCGCGCGCCAGCTCGGGTGTCTCGTCGATATCGAAGCTCACGGTGACCAGGTTGTAGTCGACGCCCGGGGTGAGATCGAGCTCGTCGACCACCGACGCCAGCTCGTGCATCAGCGGGCTGCAGATGCTGGGGCAGTTGAAATAGACCATGGTGAGCACCGTGGGCAGTGTGAAGAGGTCGCCGAAATTGACCCGCTCTCCGTCCTCGTCGAAAAACTCGAGATCGAGGGGAATCGTCTCGCCCAGTTTCTCGTCGATGCCCACGGTCTTGTCGTCGGCATAACCGGAGACCATCGCCTTCTTGTCGGGTGCCGCCTCATCCTGGGCGGACAGGCTGGCGCCGGTAAAAAACGCACCGCCCAGAACTAGGGCGATCAGAAGCACGCTCACCGTGCGATTCCGTCTCTCCGTGGCCATGGCATCTTCCTCCTTAAAGATGAAAGTCGCAGGACTTTTGAAAAAAGGGATCGCCCACGGGCAGGGGCTTGTGGCGCGACAAAAACCGCGCCGCGCACCAGACCAGAATCCCGGTCATCAACAGAAGCGGTCCGAACTCCTGCCACCCGATCCGCGGACCGGCCGCCGACGCCTGGGGCATGATCAGCCAGTAGAGATCGACGAGCTGTCCCACGAGGCAGAGCGCCGAGACGACGATCAGGCGCCGCGGGTTCATCTTGGAGTCGCGGCTGAGGAGCAGGAAGAAGGGGAGCACGAAGCGCAGCGCCACGAGAGCGAGGGTCACGCCGAGCCATCCATGCTCGGTGCGATGGATGAAATAGACCGTTTCCTCGGGGATGTTACCGTACCAGATCAGCATGAACTGACTGAAAGCGATGTAGCCCCAGAAGCAGGTGAAGGCAAAAAGCAGCGCGCCGAGGCTGTAGAGGTGGTCGTTGCGCACGATACCCCCGCCGAGCCGGCCCGACGCGCGCAGCCAGATCACGGCGATCACGATCGCCGACAGAGCCGCCACCGTCATCCCGGCAAAGACGTAAACTCCGAGAATCGTGCTGAACCAGTGCGGATCGAGGCTCATGAACCAGTCGAAGGACGCAAAGGTCGCCGTCAGTGCAAAGACGAGCAGGAAGGGCGCCGATACCTTGCGCATCCCCACGGTGATCGCAGCGTCCCCACCGCCGTCCTGTGCGAGCGACCGCCGCACGAAGTAGGAGGTAAAACCGATCCAGAGGAGAAAATAGACCACGCCGCGGGCGATGAAAAAGACCTGATGGAGATAGGGTCTTTTCCCCTCGAGCACATGGTCGCCGGTCACCACCTCGGGATCGGCCCACGGGAAAATCCCGAAGGGCTCGTAGATCACCACAAAGAGCATGACGGGAATGAACAGAATCCCCACGGCCCACATCGACGCCGCAAACATCTCGGCCACGCGGCGGACCACCACCGACCAGACGGCGCGCGTCACGTGCTGCAGGCCGACAAAGAAGAGACTGCCCAGTGCGATCGCCCAGACGAAACCGGCCGCCCAGAGCCAGGCGAATCCGAGCCGGCGCAAGGCCCCGTCGCCGAAGAGGGCACACAGG